>Ga0272440_1003272_pt1 | contig 12193 bp, 1 predicted proteins | sample SSMMMBAug17_FD_192440 | JGI IMG/M metagenome (GOLD analysis project Ga0272440, IMG submission 192440) | Marine sediment archaeal communities from Little Sippewissett salt marsh, Falmouth, MA, United States - SSM-MMB-Aug17 | ecosystem: Environmental > Aquatic > Marine > Wetlands > Sediment ... | reverse complement strand
TTAGATCTTATTATATGGCTTTTATTCTTTATTTATGTTGTGGGAACAACTTTTGTTGTTTTTGTTACAATTCGCATTGGCAAAAATATTTTTTATTCACTTGATAGTTTAAAAAAAGGGGTTGAAGTTGTTAACTCAGGCAATTTGGACTATCAAATCGGATTAGACTCAAATGATGAACTAGGGCTTTTTTCTAAAGCATTTGATGATATGATTACCAATCTTAGATTAACTATGGCGAAACGAGATAAATTGGAAAACGAGCTAAAAAAAGCAAAGGAAATAGCTGAAAAAGCCCTAAAAGCAAAAAGTGAGTTTCTTGCAAATATGAGCCATGAAATTCGTACGCCTATGAATTCTATAATAGGAATGAGCAACCTGGCACTTAAAACAGAACTTAATGCCGTGCAATACGATTATATAAAAAAGATAGATAATGCTTCAAGATCATTGTTGGGTATTATTAATGACATTTTAGATTTTTCAAAAATAGAAGCTGGTAAATTAGAAATTGAAAACATTGATTTTGATCTAAAACAGCTTTTGCTTGATCTATCTGATATGATTGTTGGAAGTATTCAGGAAAAATGCCTGGACTTTAATCTGATCATTTCCCCAGAAACACCAATGCTATTAAGAGGTGATCCTTTAAGATTAACACAAATTTTACTAAATCTTACAAGCAACGCTATTAAATTTACTGATAAAGGCGAAATTTCTGTTTCTGTTATTCCTTTGACACATGGAAAGAAATATGTTGTTCTTGAATTTTTAGTTCGTGATACTGGAATAGGAATACCCCTGAATCAACAAAAAATATTATTTAATTCGTTTCAACAACTTGATAGCTCCACAACAAGAAAATATGGTGGAACTGGCCTGGGCTTATCAATTTGTAAAAAGCTTGCAGAAATGATGAATGGTGAGATCAAGGTTGAAAGTGAACCAGGTAAAGGAAGCAATTTTTCTTTTATTGTACAGTTTGATCTACAGCTTAATTTTGATCATAAAAAAAATAAAATTCCAAAAACTATGATAACACAATCCTCTTTTATAAACTCTAAAAATAAAACATTACCTACAGGGGATAAATATTTACTAAATAAACTTTTATTAGAACTTTTACCCTACGTGAAGAATGCAAAACCAATACAAGTCAGGAATATAGTAAAAAAAATTCAAACAAAAGAATGGTCAGAAGAGTTTATGAATGATATTATAGAAATAATTAATTATTTGAAAAAATATAAATATATAGAAGCAAAATTAAGTATTAATCAATTAATTAACAAAACTAAGAATTGAATGGATTAAACTCTTGATTGGTAATCATTTTAGTGAAAAAAAGAACTTTTGAGGATATAAAAAAATGAACACTAAATATAAAGGCAAACTATTACTGGTTGACGATAATGAAAAAAATATGGATCTATTAATTGAAATCCTAAGTGATACATATGACATTAGTATTGCCATGGATGGTCTTATAGCATTGGAAAGAGTATTGTTGGATCTTCCTGATTTGATTTTGCTTGATATTATGATGCCAGGAATGGATGGTTATGAAGTTTGCAAGACTATTAAGCAACATCCTCGTACAAAGTTCATTCCTATTATCTTTCTTACTGCCAAAACTGATGAACAAAGCATTGTAAAAGGCTTTGAATCTGGTGGTGCAGATTATGTAACTAAACCTTTTAATGAACATGAACTTCTTGCAAGAGTAAAACATCAAATTGATCTAAAAAAATCAAAAGAAGAGTTGATAATTGCTAAAAATAAAGCTGAGAAATCGGAAAAAGCAAAAACTGCATTCCTTGCTACAATGAGTCATGAAATCAGAACTCCAATGAATGCTGTACTGGGAATGGCCTCTTTACTGAAAAGTTCTTACCTGGATCAAATTCAAAAAGATTATGTAGATAGCCTGATAAACAGTGGTGAAACACTGATGTCTATAATAAATGATATTCTTGATTTAACTCAAATTGAATCAGGTACTATTATCATTGAAAACTTTTCTTTTCAACTGGAACAATGTCTTGAAAATGTTTATCATTTACTTGCTTCCAAAGCTGATGAAAAAGGAATAGAACTTATTGAGTATATTGATCCAGAAGTTCCTGATTTTATAAATAGTGATAAAAAAAGACTTCAACAGATTCTATTCAATCTTATTGATAATGCAATTAAATTTACAGATACTGGTGAAATTTATACCAGAATTAAAGTTATTGATAAAAAAGAAGATCAATATAAAATTGAGTTTTCAATTAAAGATACAGGTATTGGCATTCCTCCTGAAAAAATGGATTATCTGTTTAAACCTTTTACCCAACTTGATAACTCTTTAACTCGTAAATATTGTGGTACAGGTTTAGGTCTTGCACTATCAGACAAATTAGCTAAACTGATGGGGGGAGAGTTTTGGGCAAAAAGTGAAAAAGGAAATGGTTCAACTTTTTTCTTTACCATTAATACAAAAATATCTGAAGACCAACTCCATACAAAGAAAACTTCACAAGAGCTTTTAGAAAAGCGTATATTAATTGTTGATAACAATGCAACTCTTGCAAATACAATCTCTTTGATATGTAAAAATTGGGGAATGCATACATACATAGCTAAATCTGGCAAAGAAGCATTAGAGGTAATTGAAAAGACTTTTAAGGAAGAAGAAAAACGTTTTGATATTGCAGTTTTGGATATGGAAATGCCAGAAATGAATGGACTAACTCTTGCCCAAAACATTCAACAGCATCCAGACTCTTATAAGTTACCATTGATTTTGTTGAACTCTATTAATAAACCCAACGAATACAAGAGTCAAAAAGAAAGCCTTTTTTCAATTATTCTAAATAAGCCTTTTAGAACTTCATTATTCTATAAATCTCTCACAAAACATTTTACTCCAAAAAGGACTGAACAAAATCAAAAATTCAATTCATTAAATACTTTTGATAGTAATATGAGCAATCGTTATCCCTTAAAAATTTTAGTTGCTGATGATATACCGACTAATCAGAAAGTAATGATGTACTTCCTCAAGCAATTAGGATATCAAGCAGATCTTGCATTTAATGGAATTGAAGTATTAAAAGCACTCAATGAAATGTCCTATGATATTATTTTTATGGATATTATGATGCCTGAAATGAATGGTGTAGAAGCTACCCAGAAAATTCGTAAAAATTATTCTGATGATAATAATCCCTGGATTATAGCTTTAACTGCTGATGCATATCCAGAAAAAAAAGAAGAATATTTATCAAGTGGTATGAATGATTATATCAGTAAACCTATGAAAATGGAATATTTGACAAAATCTATTTTAAAATATATTGAATCAAGATAAAATAATACTAAAATTTAAGGGTCCTCATTTAAATCCCCTCTTTTGGAGAAATCCCACCATGAAAGAATCTTTCTGTCACTTTCCTATAGAATTTGTATTTTTATTGTAAATGTTATATATATTTAAGCTTAATAAATTACAGGAGAATATTATGGCAACAAATTCTAAACTAATCAGAAAAATAAGCTGGATTATTTTTATTCTCTGGCTATTTCAGACAAACGGCTTTTGTGAAGAAATTAATCATGTTACTGGTTTACATTCAACCTCTCACATGAGTCATCAAACCTCAAATAATATGCAAATAAATGTTATTTGGGATCCTCCAGACTCTGGAGAACATAATATTAGTGGTTATTATTATCGTTTTGATAACACTCCAGATTATATTTTTACCATGGATAATACATCTGATGATGATACCACATATCTAAAAAAAACTGATCCAAGGCAAGCTGTAAGCATAGTCTATAAAGGCTATGATGATAAACCAGTTTATTGTCATGTTGCTGCTGTTGATGAAATGAATGAAATTATAGGACCTACAAAAACAAGTGGTCCTTATCGTCTTGATGATATTGCTCCATACCCTGCCACAGTGATAGCTCCATCAATCACTGCTGATTCTGTTATTAATTTAGTTATGGGTGCACAACGTGCCAGTGAAATGAATATAAATAATCATGCATATTGCAGGGGTGTCTGGGAACCATTTCAAGGTATTAAAACATGGAGCTTAGATGAATTTGTTGGTACACAGGTTTTGTATGTATGTTTCAAAGATTCAGCTGGAAACATTTCACAAACTCAAACATCCATATATTATGATGGTGTTATTCCAACAGTAAATATCAGTTCACCTTATACACAAACAAGTAATAATTCTCCAATCCCAATTACAATAACATTTAGTGAAGAAATTAAAGGCTTTGATTTAGAAGATATTTCTATTTTAAATGGAACTCTGTCAAACTTTTCCTATAATGCAAACAGCAATGGCTATGCATCAGTTTTTACAATGAAACTTAATCTGATAAATGAAGGAGAAATCGTTGTAACTGTTCCTCAAGGTAAAGCAATGGACCTTGCACAAAATAAGAATATAGAATCAACTCCTTTAACAGTATTATATGATAGTACATCACCAACTGTAATTATAAATTCCACAATAGAAGGTATTACAAACCAAACAAAAATTCCAGTTTCAGCTATTTTTAGTGAACCTGTTTTTGATTTTACAAACTCTGATATAAATACAATGAACTGTATGATAGAAAATTTTCAAGGACAAGGCACAGAACCCTATACAAAATACACATTTGATGTAAGCCCATCGGGAGAAGGCCCTTTTACTGCTCAAATTCCAGCTAATCGAGCTATTGACTTAGTTGGTAATGATAACATGGCATCATCAATACTGTCATTTACATATGACGAAACAGCACCAAATGTAGTTATGTATACTCCCAATATAAGTGGAGTAGTTTCATCACCAGTTCCTATAACTATTGTTATTGATGAGTTAGCACGTATTAAATCAAAAGATGAAATATATATAAGCAATGGAACATTATCCAGCTTTAAAACAAATAGCTCAGGTGATTATTACACAACTTTCTCTTTTTACATTACACCTTTATATAATGAAAAAATTAATCTTAAAATTGAAACAGGAGCATTTTTAGATCAGGCTGGTAATGCCAGCACTATTCCACTGACAACCACACTTAATTTTGTTGGCCCTGGCCCATCAACACTTGTTGGAACAGATATAAGCTTACCAACTCATCTAACAGAAATACCGATTTGGATTAAATTTAATCGTTTGGTTGAAAATTTTGATGAAACAGATTTAATCATAACTAATGGTCATATAGAGTCTTTTGCTGCAATTTCCGAAAAATATTATGAAATGAACCTGATTTTTGATTCACCAGGAATGGCCACTGTATCAGTTCCTGCAGGAGTTGCTCAGGATTTAAGTGGCAACCAAAACTATATGTCTGCTCCTTTTAATCCTGTTTACCAACCAAACACACAACACTACTTAGCTGAATTATCAAATAATATTATCATAGAAGATCATATCTCTTCTGCCATACCACTCTCAATTTCTGATGCTGAAGGTGGAACATATACTGTTTCAGTTCAATCAACTTCTGATTTATTTCCAATAAATGCTAACCATCTGACAATTTGTGTTGATAATATATGCAAGCCAGTTTTATACGATGGCCTTATACTCGCAGCTAATGAAATAAAAATGTTAACCATGTTTATAAAGCCAGCCCTTAATGCAAATGGTACATCATCATTAACAATAAGTGTTAGCGATCCTATTTATACTGTTTCTCAGTCTATATCTTTAGAAATTTCAGCAATCAATGATCCTCCAGTCATTGCTTTATCAGATGACATTATAATTTACACAGAAAATGATTCTCCTAAGATTATTTCATCAGAAGCTTCAATTACAGACCCTGATTCTCCTGATTTTTCAGGAGGACGTTTGATTGTTGACTTTGTTTCTCCTCAAGCTGATAATCATCTTGGTATTAAGAGTCAAGGTACAGATCCAGGAATGATATCAGCTACATTAACAAGTATTTTTTGGGGTGATCAATTCATGGGAACTTACGATGGAGGAAATGGAATTTCCCCCCTTGTAATAGATTTTAGCAATAGTTATGCTCATAAAGAATCTGTTGAAGCATTAATTAAATGCATCACTTATGAAAATACATCAGAAAGGCCTGTGGATGGTACAATCCAGGCCCAGTTTAAACTGGCTGATGGTGATGGAGGAGTTTCTCTAACTCAAACTGTGTCATTGAGCATAATTCCCATAAATGATCCTCCACAAGTTACATTATCTACCAACCCTGTTGCTTATACTGAAAACCAAAATCCTGTTATTATAACTCCTTATGCTCAGGTTAAAGATCTTGATGCTATTAATTTCAGATCATGTGTTTTGATGGTAGCCATTACTAAAAATGGGACCCCATCAGATCGTTTAAATATAGAAAACCAGGGCAATGAGAAAGGTGAAATATCAATAACTGGTACAGATGTAAAATATGGGGGAATGAGAATTGGTCATTGGGAAGGTGGAAACAATTACGAAAATCCACTTAAAGTTGTGTTTAACGATTTAGCAACTACAGTATCTATTGCAAATCTTATAAAAGCAGTTACTTATCATACTGATTCTGATATGCCTTCAACTGAGGAAAGAACTGTTACCTTCTGGCTTACAGAACCTGATGGGACATCAAGTATCCCTATGATAAGAAAAATTCCAGTAACATCAGATAATGATCCTCCAGAGCATCATGTACCAGATTTTCTTGAAGTTAATGAAGATGCTTCTTTAGTATTGTCTGGAAGCAGTGGTGTTTATATTACTGATCCAGATGCTTTGGAAAATCAGGTTCGTGTTACAATAAATGTTGATAATGGAACCTTTAGTTTGGGGGATACATCAGAAATATTTTTTATCACTGGTGATGGATTCAAGGATGTAATTGTTTCATTTAATGGTAGTCTTGATTCAGTAAATAAAGCCCTTGATGGCCTTACTTTTTATCCAACAAAAGATTTTTTTGGAGAAACAGGTATTACATTCAGAACAAATGATCAGGGATTTTCAGGCTCAGGTGGAATTCCTAAAAGTGATACTGATCCAGTTTTAATTAAAGTTCATGAAGTACCTGATCCTCCCCAAATTGGCCTGACAGATTCTGATTTGTACCCTGATGATATTGTTTCATTTCCAGAAGATACTGTAAAAAGCATATCCCTTAGCCTGACAGACGTTGATGGCGGTATTATTAAAATCGTGGCAACATCATTAAATACAACACTCGTACCATCAGATTATTTTTATATAACTTCCACAGGCATGTCTGGAAATAATGAATGTTATAGTATTTTAACTGAAATTGGAACTCCTTCACAATTATCTCTTATAATAACTCCAGCAGCAAACCAAAATGGTCCTGGTGAAATTCAACTTAACCTTTCAGATAGTTCTGGAATGACTACTACACAGTTGATTAAATATGATATTACCCCTGTTAACGATCCGCCATTCATAACATCTGTTTCGCGCCAGACTACAATTGAAGATACTGTATCTGCACCAATATCTTTTGTTCTATCAGATTTAGAAACCGCACCAGAATTATTAACACTTACAACTACTGTAAGTCATCCAGGAAAAGTTGAAAATATCTTTTATCAGGGAGAAGGTGAAGTTAGAAGTATAACTATTATGCCTTCACTCAATGTAACAGATTCTGTACAAATAACTGTAACTGTTTTAGATGAAGAGCTGGGAGCTTATTCAACTTCGTTTATAATGGATATTGTTCCTGTCAACGATTTACCAGAAGTATCAATCCAAACAACTGTGGAAGGAATGGAAGATACTATGGCATCATTCTTTCTAACTCTTACAGATGTTGATGGAGATACTCTTTCCATATCTACCATTTCCACTGATGAAAGCTTAATTTCACATGATAGCATTAAGATAACCGCAACAGATCTGACCAAATTGGGGAATTATTATAATCTCAAAACCTTACCAGGAGAACCAAAAACATTGACCATTTTTGCTAATCCTTCACCAGACAAAAATGGTAAGGTTGCAATTGCATTGTCAATTGCTGATATTGGAGGTTCTCCTCCTGTTATTGCAAAAACCTTGCTGGATATTTTGCCTGTTAATGATGCTCCTAAGATTCAGCCAATTCTACCACAAATAACTAATGAAGATCTTATGACTTTTCCAATAAGTGTTCAATTATCAGATATTGATGATAATATTGATACTTTAACAGTAACAGCAATATCATTAAACCCAACACTTGTTTCTGATGAACAAATTTTAGTTGAAGGCACAGGGATTACAACACGCTTATCAATTACACCTCTAAAAGATCAAAATGGAACTGCATATATTTTAGCAAAAGTTACAGATTCTGGAGGATTGACAGCAACAACAACATTTAGCTTAAATATTATACCAGTAAATGATCAACCGACTATTTCTCAAATTGATGATCAAATTACAGCAATTAATATTCCACTTGAACCAATACCTTTTAACATTAATGATCTTGAGACCTTAGCAAATAATTTAACATTGACTGCCAGGTCTTCAATTAAATTGGATATGTCTTTTTCTGGAACTGGTACTGATAGATTATTGAACATTGTCAATCCAGAAACTTATGAAGGTATAATTGATATTACAATAATTGTTTCAGATGCTGAAAATTTAACAAGCATTTCTAATTTCAACCTTACTATTACTGAATATAATGACCCTCCAACAATAAGTGTGATTCCAGATCAGGTTATTGATGAAGACTTTGTTCTTGAAGATGTTAATTTTACTATCTCAGATATGCAAACCGAAGCCAGCAAATTAAAAGTTTCAATAGAATCTACTAATGAATTTCTTGTGCCATTGGAGAATATCCTTTTAACTGGTTCAGGTGCAATGAAATCACTTGAAATAACACCTGTTAGAAACAGGTCTGGTCTAACATTAATTTTAATAACAGTTGAAGATGTTTATGGTTTAAAAGCTACAACAGATTTCACTTTAACAGTACTTCCAGATAATGACCAACCAATTATGTCTCTTATTTCTCCAGGAGCCTGTGGTGATCGATTTAGCCTTTTATATGATTTATCTGGTCATTCCTATGCTTTTGGCTTAAACGATATAGGTCAGTTGGGACTTGGTACCAGGGTCAATCAGGTACAACCAATTCATTTATTAAATGGTATTCATAGGGTAAGTGCTGGTGAACTTCATGCTGCGGCTGTCACAGTTGATGGCAATGTTTTTATATGGGGAAGTAATGATTTTTCACAACTTGGTATTCAAAATTTATTATCTGCAGATACTCCTCAGGCTTTAACATCATTAAGTAATATCCAATCAATTGCTCTTGGAAATCGCCATAGCCTTGCTCTTGATACCTCTGGTCGTTTATGGGCATGGGGTGACAACGCTTTTGGGCAAACTGGAACAGGCAATCTTGAAGATACAATTACTCCTCAACAAATTAAACATGACAGTACAAATCAAAACTTGCCTGAATTTATTGCTATTGCTGCCGGGCAATTTCATTCAGTTGCCCTTGATAAAAATGGATCTGTTTGGGCATGGGGAAGAAATGACTTTGGACAACTAGGTGATGGTTCTCTTGAATCAAGCAGTCATCCAATGCCAGTAAAAAATGAAAATGGCTCAATCTTTCAAGGCGCTATAGCTATTGCATCTGGTGGAAATTTTATTTTGGCTTTAACTAATGATGGAGACTTATGGGCATGGGGTGATAATACATCTGGTCAGCTAGGAACAGGAAATGCTGGTGAAAATAATTTTCTAAAACATCCAACAAAAATTAATATTAATCACTCATTTAAAGCAATTGCCGCTGGAGATCAACATTCACTGGCATTAACTAAAGAAGGTTTTGTTCTTGCCTGGGGAGACAATGAATATGGCCAGTTGGGAATAGGTTCTCAAGCACCTCAATATACTCCTGTAAATGTTCTTTTAGAAGATAAAACATCACTTGAAAATGTTCAGGCAATTGCTGCTGGTGATGATCACTGCATGGCAATTTTATCAAATGGTCGTGTAATGACCTGGGGTAAAAATAGTTCTGGTCAATTAGGTGATGGAACTATTACTGATAGATGGTATCCTGCTTTTGTAAGAGGTTTTGATTCAGAATCTCTTTTTAATACCTTTGTTATTATAGAAGATCAATTTTCTGTTCCATTTGCATGGATGAGTGCTGATGCAGAAACAGAAAGCAAGTACTTAACCGCTACTGCTCATTCTATGAATGTATCTATGATTGCTGATGAAGATATTTCTATTACGAATATCAATTCTGAATCTTTAAGTGTTATTACACCAATAGCTGATGCTCAGGGGAATGTCCAGGTTTGCTTTTCAATTACAGATTCACAAAATCTATCTGTATCATCTTGTATTGATATTTTTATAATGAATGTAAATGATCCTCCAACCATTTCAAACATTTCAGATCAACAAACAAATGAAAATTCTAAGCTTGGTCCAATAACCTTTACAATTAGTGATTTGGAAAGTCCACCTGGTGATTTATTTGTTACAGGACATTCAACTAATTCTCTACTGGTAAAAGATGAAAATATTTCTTTTGTTGGTACTGGCTCATCTCGTTTATTCTTTATACAAACACTTGAGAATATAAATGGTGTAGTAGACATAGTATTGAAAGTAACTGATCCTTTTGGTCTGACCAGTACTACACAATTTTCTTTAAATATAAATGATTGTCCAAATATTGAAGCAAAAGAATCTTTTTCAATGATAGAAGACCAATCTAAAACTGAATATTTTAAGATATTGGATGTAGAATCTGAACCATGTTCAATTACTCCCATATTTAAATCCAGTGATCAAACGCTTATTGATACTTCTAACATAGTATATGCATGTGAAAACAATCAATATTCTCTTACATTATCACCAGAAACAAATCAAAGTGGATTTTGCATGATAACCATATGGGCATCAGATGGTCTGGCTGAAACCTTTGTTAGCATAACAGTAACTGTTGAACCTGTTAATGATGCACCTGAAATTCTACTTAGTCAAAACTCCTTTGCATACACTGAAAATGACGATCCTCTTTTAATTTATGAAAATGCGACTCTTATTGATATTGATTCTTTAAATTTTGATCTGGCACGTCTAACTGTTCAATTTATTGCAAACTATGAAAAGAATGACATTCTTTTTGTTAAAGATTCAGATATAACTGGAAACATAAAAGTTATAGAACTTAGTGGGAATCAGACAGTTTTTTATAGTGGTATTCCTTTAGGAACTATTGATGCTGGTCATAATGGTTATTCTCCATTAACTATTTACCTGGGAAATAATGTATCACAAACAGCAATGTCGGAAATGATTAAACAAATTGCTTATGTTCATCAATCTGAAAATCCACAAGATTCTAACAGGCTGTTAAAACTAAGCCTTACAGAAGGTGATCTGACTGTTGGAGAATCATCAATAATTACTATTGCGGTAACTTCAATTAATGATGATCCTCAATTATGGCTAAATGATACTGCTATTTCAACGTCAATAGAAATAACTTCTCTTTATGAAAAACAGCAACATGTTTTTGATCAAGATCATATAGGGCAATTAAGTGTTACAGATCCAGACATAATTGAAAATGATTTATCTGTAAAGATTAGTGCTCAAAAAGGAATAATTGATATAAACCCTGCTCATATTGATAAATTATCCCAGTTTACAGGAAATTCAATGGCAAATATGTCATTTAATGCCAAAATTTCAGATCTTAATGATGTTTTAAATGGCATGATATACACCGCACTTCCAGATGAACAAGGAAAAGCATATATTGAAATCTCAATTAAAGATCATGGGTATACTGGTAATGGTGGTGGAGATTATGTAGTTTTTAGAATTAACACATTAATCATGAGTGATAATGATCCTCCTGAAATAGAACAGATTCCAGATCAATATATGAATGAAGACACAACTGTTCAGATCCCATTTTCACTAACAGATGTTGATGGAGACAACCTGTTACTTAAAATTGAATCGTTTGCATCGGATGTTATTAAACCTGAACGTATCACCTTAGAAGGCTCATCAATTATTTTAAATGAAAATCAATCATACCTTATAAGTCTTGGTACAGAAGCATCAGTTGCTCTAACCCTTGTTTGTACTCCTGAAACAAATAAATTTGGTGTTATTCCCATTGTTTTAAC
>Ga0272440_1003271_pt1 | contig 12193 bp, 11 predicted proteins | sample SSMMMBAug17_FD_192440 | JGI IMG/M metagenome (GOLD analysis project Ga0272440, IMG submission 192440) | Marine sediment archaeal communities from Little Sippewissett salt marsh, Falmouth, MA, United States - SSM-MMB-Aug17 | ecosystem: Environmental > Aquatic > Marine > Wetlands > Sediment ... | reverse complement strand
CAATCAAGCTGTTGTAACTGGAAATATGCTAAATAAGGATGAATATTTGCAAGAGGCAAACAATCAACAGATTCTATAGGCAAGTTTGAATCCATGATAACCTGCCAGCAATCTTTCAGTATTGGTGCCATATGAAATAAGTCCTCTATTAATCAACAATTTCACATTCAAGAATTTTTCCATCAAAACCTTTTATTGCTTCAGCAAACATGTAAAAAGAATGGCTGTCCTGATGACCATCAGCAAAACTGAGTACACCAAATTTAAAATACCTTTTGGGATAGCCATCATGCTCAAATTGATTGATGTCCTCCCATTTTTCAAGATCTCTGGATACCATAAGATGGACAAGATGATCTTTGACACCTGGTCCAATTTCTTGCGCTGTTGCAGCCAGGTAATAATTATCATTAAGCTTTTTGGTATACCACACAGGCCCTTGAAAAAGTTGCTTTTTTTGAGCTATTCTTGATTTTCTATCAAGCACAACATGATAACTATCCTGAAGCGGAGAATCCATTATCCAATGAACTGTATCTTTTTGAAAAAACAATCGACAGGTTCTGTATATTTGTTGACCATCACCGATCCATTCGATATGCTTAAAATTATAATCAGAGCAGAGAATATGACATTCGTTTGCATAATCTCCAGTGACTGTCCAGATTTTATCTTCATAGGGGTCATGATAGCAACCATGAACATGTTTTATTTTTTTGGGTGGAAAAAAATAAATAACCTCAAAGCTTTGGCCACAGTCTTTGCTTCTATAAACTGGAACTTCTGTTCGGGATGCATTATTGCCATATTCACCAAAGTATATATGCTTTTTGTCGATAACTGCGATGGATTGATGCAACACATTTCGACAATTTTTTAAATGAAGCGTTGTTTGTAATTGCCGGGTAATCTCATTGTAATGAAAAACCTTTCCCTGGCGAATTGCAATAAATCCATTTTCTACAGGAACGACATTGCATTTATCTAAACGTAAAGCCCGCCTCGTCAAGCGAAAAGGGGCAAAAAGTCTTTTCCAGTCGTCTTTGGGTAAGCGCATAATAAATTCATCCGCATCTTTTTTTTTAATATAAATTTTGTTGTATTTGCTTGTAATTAATTGATTTTTATCTGCAAAATGGCATATTTCCCTGTTAATGATTTGTTGAATACCAAGTTTCATAATTCCAATTTTTTCATCCCTATTTTTTTATTTTTTTATTAAATTAATAAATGATAAGTTAAAAAGCATCTATATTTTTAATAAGTTGTTCGTAATTAGCGAAATCAGATAAAATTAACTCCTTATTTTTAAGCACTCTGCGCAATAAAAAAAGGACACGCTCGTCATCAAGCCCATAACTGTAAGCATGGCGAAAAACATGTCTGAAACCTCTTATTTCATCCAGATACTGATAGCTTTCCATTGAAATCAATGCCGGTCTAACCCCCCCTATAGCAGTTCTCATTCTTTCCAGCAATCTTTTATGAAAATGTTGGTTTGAATGAATGTTGTTTTCCCAGAATCCACATACAAGTTTAAACAGATCTTCAAAACCACAGTACAGGTTGTGAATCCAATATCCAATACTTTCAACTAATTGACGACTTATGGGTTCGTTTAATGAGAGTGAATGGTTTTCTTCCAACAAAGAATACGCACGATGAATGGTTTTTATTTGCATATCAAAATCAGCCAGAAAAGTTTTTAACTTGATTTCTTCCATTGAATGCCTCCTTTGATGAATGTATGAGCATTATCCAAATCTTCAAGTAAAATAACATCAACATCTCTTTCAATTAAGCCGGAAATATCAGCAATAAAGCGATAGTGTTCAAATTTGTTGAAACCTGATATCGCAATATCAATATCTGAGCGATTCGTAAAAGCGCCCTCTTTCACTAACGAACCCAAAATATATAACCTGTCCCAATCATATTTATGAGATAATATTTCAATTGAATGCCAAACCTTTTTGAATATTTCTTTTCGTTTTATTTCGGCTTGTTGTTTTTCTTTGATGTGATGCTTTTTCCATATATAGAAAGGATCATTTTGTTTCATTAATTGCGCCATGATAATTTTGCCTTATGCTCTACTTTCGGGGCATTTTTCTTTGCCCTAAAAGAGTGGCGTATAGACCAGGAAATGCCCTGGTTCAAAAAATTGATTAGGAATGTTTTGAAAATAAGTTCTCCATTTTAAAAAAATGTTCATTTGGGGTCTTGTTCTGTAGAGAGCATGCTATATTCCTACGATGCTAAACAAAGGTTTGACCTGTCTGCCGGAGGCCCATAATAAAGTAAGTTTTCTAAAGCAGATGAATAAGATGAACTCAAAAACATTTTTTTGATAATATTATTGCCGGGTTCCCAACTAAAGTTACATTTGGTGGAACATCTTTTGTGACAACTGCTGCCATTCAAACAACTGCGCCCTGACCTACTCGAAGAGGTTTTCCTTGAACACCTTGCTTAAGCATAGCTCCTGTTCCAATATAAGCAAAATCAACAATAATTATTCTACCATTGCAAAATATTACTCTTTTCTACCCAAAAACTTATGACCGCCTACTTATTCTTTTGATAGTTTCCATTTGTTTTTGTATTCTAAATAATTGGATTTTAATTGCATTGCCGGAAATAGGATTATCTTTTCAGTCCCAACACGAAATCGGTGATTCTATTTTTATACTTTTTTTCCTTGCAGTAATACCCATTTCCATTTCTTTTCAGTATGAATTTTTATTACAGTTTTAAAATAATTCAACATCATAATTATTATTGTTTCACTTGATTTCCAGTCTACAGCCTCATAAGCTCCTCCACCTTCATCAAACAGGGCTATATCATATAAAGCATATCCGTTTGGTTTAATCACACGAGAATGTTCCTTAAAAAAAGAATTCAGGTCAAAAGCATGATCTATACAATTTGAATAAATCATATCTATTGAAGAGTCAGTATTCTTAAGATTCATAAAATCACCCTGATAAACGAGCTTGTTATCAGGACCCGGATTTAAATCAATCCCAACAGCATTTTTAAAACCTAAGTCATGCAAAACCTCAACTTCCGTACCTTGACGAGCACCAGCACAAAGAATATTTGACGATTTAACTATATATTTGGGCAAGATACTAAATCGCCGATAAAATTTTAAACGATATGAAACGATTGTTCGCTTAGAAAATCCTCCTTTCGTTTTGAGCATATCATCAAGCTTTTGTTTTTGATGCATTATATATTCATCATATGTATCATAATCTCTATATCGAAGGCCTTCACGGGTTTCTTTCCATCCACCTTCTTTATGATGTTTATTCCAAACATTTTGTTTATTACGATCATGTTTATATTCTTCATCGTAAAATTTTTGTAAGTACCTATAATATCCATACTTTCCCGGGAAGAAATAGTAGATAATATTCTTTAACCAATATTTTGCGTACATTAAATTTCCTAATTAATATTTCAATCCTTGATATGTATTAAATCACATCAAAGATTAAGGCTGTTCTATCAGAGTGGATACCATTTTTTATGTTTTCTTTTCAAAATGTTTGTTAGTCAAAAAGGTTGATTGAATTTATCCATTGATGAAATTGACTATCCAGTTTCTTTGGAACGAACCAGTAATTATAATAATATTCACCCTGATGACTTTTATTTAATGGAACTGTTATCTCTTCAACAGAATGAATCTTGAAATTCATTTTTGATATTACATAGATATTGTACTTCAAGTTCTTTATGTAATCCAGAAAAATTTTGGTCGTTCGTCCGGTGTGCATAATATGTCTATTTTCTGATTCACATAATATTAGAGGGCAATATGTTTTAATTGTTTCAACAGCACCCTCAATAACTTCATGTTCATGACCTTCGACATCTATCTTTATAAAGCCAATGTCATCCTTAACATTGGCTTTGATATAATTATCTAATTTCATCAATGGAACAGATTCAGTTTTAAAACCATCAAATTCTGGATGATTTACAAGTGATGAGCAACCATGACTTGTAGGTAGATATAATGTTCCATGTCCATTCGTGTTTGACAACGCCAAATGCTCGGCTTTAAAATTACTGTTTTTAACATTTTGTTTTAATCGGTTAAAAGTTTGTAATCTGGGCTCAAAAGCAATACATGTTCCATTTATCTTTGATACTACTGGTGCAAGATAAAAAGAATAACCACCAATGTTAGCACCAATATCAAGTATTATCTTTTTCTTGTATTGTATAAAATATATGGGTAATATTTTCTCCAGAAGTCTTATTTCAATTTCAGATTTATATAAATTTTCAATTGTATTTTTGTCATTAATAAAAGGCGTTAGAAAAAACCATTTTATCTTTCTTAGTGTATTGACTTGTTTATTCGTTAAATATTTGAAAAGAAAATTTATTATTTTTTTCATTTAAAACCCTGATCTATCATTGTGTTATCCACTTCTCTTACCACAAATCGAACATCGAACATTTTTGAAATGGGGAACATGTTTTTCAGTATTCATTAACAATTATAATCATAAATGTCAACAGTGATTAATTGATAACATAACAATGTTTTATTTTTCAAACAATACGTTTATGAAATTAATTTTTTTCTCTTTGAAAGAAATAGCATTACTTTCCAAAACCTTAAGCGCAGATTACTTGACATCTTTTTGTTGGTCATGTATAATTATTTATGAGATTAAAAATAATGAGATACTAATTAGGTTAGCATACATTAAGGTTTTTCAAATGGATAAATATGAATTTACATGTTTTTTAATGAAAAAAAATCATATAGAATATTCTGATATTGTGGATATTGGATGTCGAGATAGAAAGCTCAAAGAATATTTGTCAGACAATATCAATTATTTTGGGATTGATGTTAGCAATGAATCAAATTGTGATGAAATAATTGATATCAGTCAAAAAACTAGATTTCTTGACAGGCAATTTCAGTTACTTATTGCACTGGATGTTGCAGAACATACAGATAATATATATTTTGCTATTTCAGAAATGCTTAGAATTTCAAAGGTTTGTATAATAGCATTACCCAATATGTACAAATTTGGAATGCGGTTAAGATTTGTAATGGGGCGTACATTGTGTAATAAATATGCACTATCGATAAAAAATGCGCTATCAGATGGATATAGACATAGATGGATTTTTACTCCTGATGAAGCAATCTCTTTTATGAAACAAGTTGCCAAAAATAAGAATTATGATATGACGTTTTATTATTATTATGCAGAGTTAAGATGGCCTTTAAATTACTTACAATATTTGCTACCTGCAAACTTATCAGCAGAGGCATTGTACTTTATTTTGAAGCCAACAAACAAATAAATATTTTTTTATATGATCGTCCCACTTTGGTTTTTCCTGGCATGAAACATGCTTATTTGCTTGAATTGCAATTTCTGGGTTTAAATCCACCGCAATCCAAGAGGGCAGAAATTATGCCAGGAAAAACCACAGTTGGACGATCATAAATGAAAAAAAATAAGTCAATAAGGAATGCTTAGTTAGGAATACTCGAAAAATAAGATCCCCATTTATTGGAGTTCCAAATCTTTAAATTTGGGAGACAAATCGCGAGACGCCCAAATCTAAAGATTTGGGACTCCAGCCAAAATAGGTATCTTATTTTCAGAGCATTCCTTAAAAAAAATAAGATCTCCATTAAAAAAAATGTTTGTATTGTATTTTTCGTACTGAAGAAACGTAACGCTACATTTCTACACGACCTTATTTTTTGTCTTGGATCAATAACTAGAAATAATGGTAACTAAAATTCTTTATCATAATATCTATGGAAAAGGATCTAACTTTGTATAAATTTGGTTTTTTGATAGGCGGGGTGCTTACTATTTTTGAAAAGGGAAAAGAACTGATAATGATGCCATTGTTAATTATGCTGCTGGGCATTGATGGTTATGGGATATACATGCAAATTGTTTTAATTGGTTCTGTGTTAGCAACTTTTACAACCTGTGGAATGGGTATTTCAATATTAAGATATTATCATATACACCCCCATGAAATTTCAATTTCTCTGATTGTTTCAATACTCTCAATTATTTTTGTAGGATGTCTATGGTTTTTGGTAGGAAATCAGGTCTCTTATATTTTTCATTTACCTTTTGAAACACTATATGTATCTTTTTTTATTGCAATACTTATAAGCTTCAAAACCATTTTTTTTGGTTATTTCAGAGCATCAGGACAATATATAAAAATATTATGTTATTTTACAACTTTTGAGGCAGTAGAAATATGTGCATTGGGAATTTTTTTCTTTACAAATTTTTCAATAGATATTATTAGAATTATTTATGTTTTTTTATTGATCAGGATGTTCCCTGTGCTGTTATCCATTTTCGATTTGAAAACAAAGCTTTTTCATAGAGATTTAAAATTAATTATTATTCGTGAAAGAATAAAGTTTGGTGTTTCATTTATACCAAAAGATCTTTTTCTATGGATAGGACATAGTGCGGATCGATTTATCATTTCTTATCTTATGGGACCTGTCTCTGTAGGGATTTATGCATCTATTTATAGAATCGCATCAATTGTTAAATTTCTATCTCAACCTGTTTCATTTACAGCTTTCCCAAATTTAGCAAAAGCATGGGATGAAAATAGCTATCAAATATTTAATAATAAAAAATGGAAGGCTGCAGGCATATATTTGCTTTTATCAGTTCCGGTATTGTTATTTTTTGTCATTCTACCGACAGGATATTTTTCAATAATAAGTGAAGAGTTGATTAATGCACGATTCTTATTAATCTGGATTTCAGTGGGATTGATAATTCATACAATTCAAGTTCTTACAGGGTATTATGTCTATGTCTTCAGTAACAAGGTGTGGCGATATACATTAATTATTTCATCTGTAAATGTGATAGGCTTATTTTCCCAATATTATTTACTTCTTATATGGGGGTTACAGGGTGCAGCAATTGGTAGTTTCTTTATTTACTTTTTTTTGTGGATAATTATTCTAATTGACTCCTCAACTTTTATTTCGAAAAGCTTCCCCCAAAAGAATTCTAATTGTATAGGTTGACGACATGAAACAATTTAAAAAAAATCTACTAAAAAAATATGTACCGCGACATTGGAGCAATGATGAATTGCGGAAAATAGTGCCATATTTACCAGATGGCTCACGCATTTTGAATGTCTCAGGATGGGAAGACAAAGATAAAGAAGGTAGCTACTACAGGAAATACTTTTACAATTCATCGGAATATCATATTGCAAATTATCCATCAGATCGTGTAAGAGGGAATGTATACTTTGATATACCTGTTGATTTAAATAAGAAAGTCTCCAAAGAGCTTACAAACTCTTACAATGGTGTCTTTAACCATACTGTACTGGAACATATTTCAAATCCTGAATTTGCTTTCAAACAAATGTCAGAATTGACATCAGATTGGATGATTTCCATCGTTCCCTTTAAACAAAAACTACATTTTGAAGAAGATTGCTTTAATGATTACTATCGTTTTTCACCCTTCTCGATGAGACAATTGTATGAAAATAATGGCTTTACAGTTTTATATGAAACATATACACCTGAACCTTCATTGGACATATATCTTTTTTATATGGGGACAAAGCATCCTGAAAACTATAGAAATTTCCCAAAGCATACAGAAAACTTCAGGATATTAAATAATGAACTCGGAAATATAAGTGCTAAAATCCTTTTACAAAATCTAATAGCAAGATTTTTTATTAAATATTTTTGTTGAAAATTATACCAATTTCAACAAATGAATTTTTTTAATATTCATATTCTGAAAAAAAGAAAATTATGAAGCTGTGCATTGTATCATTAAAAAAATTTTTCATAAAAGATGGAACATATTGGACATATGGCGGCTTTGGTGATTATGTTAAAAGTTTTTTTCCATATTTTGAAAAAGTTCATTTATGTGTTCCTGTTTCAACAGATATTATACCAGGAACATATGAAATGAAACATCCGAAGCTAACCTTTACCCACCTTCCATTTTATAAAAATGAATTTGAGTTATTGCTTCGTTGGCCCTTAATATTACACGCAGTAAAAAATGATGTTCGAGATTCGGACATAATTAATCCAAGGATTCCTGATATGACTGGTGTTGCTGGCTGGTTGTGGGCTCAATATTACAATAAACCTCATTTTGTGTCTGTTCTTTCTGATATTCATAATTTTTTGGAAACACCTGATAACACTCGCACAAAAGGGGTTATTAAATATGGACTTTATAGTTGGTTACGTTTTTATCTTTTATTTGAAAATAAAATATTCCAAAAATCATTATGTTTCCCTCAAGGACAATTGTTGTTTAACAGATATCCTTTAGCACCTGCCAGTTATAGATGGATAAGTTCCTCAGTCTATGATAATGATATTATCAATGCATCACCTTTGTCGTGTGAAAAGAAGACAATAAGGTTACTTCATGTAGGAAGAGTAACAAGAGCAAAAGGGCACAAGTATCTCGTTCAAATGATCCCATTTCTGAAAACATTAATACCTAATAGACGTATAGTACTAATATGTATCGGAGCCATTGACCCTGCAATAAGAACTGAACTATTCAAGCAAATTGATCAAGCTGGATTAGAAAATGAAATTTTCTTTATTGGAAATATCAAGCATGGAAACCAATTGTGGCAATACTATGATAAATCGGATATTTTTGTTTTTTCGAGTCTTTGGGAGGGTACTCCAAAAGTATTAATTGAAGCGATGGCAAGAGGACTTCCTGTCGTATCGACCAATGTTGGTGGCATTCCGGGTATGATTGAACATAATGTCAATGGTTTGCTGACGCCACCACAGAATCCCGAAGCTTTTGCAAGAGAAGTGGCTAGACTGGTTCTTGATAAAAATTTAAGGCAACGATGTATTCATAATGGTCTTAAATTTGCTAAAAATCATACAATAGAAGCACAAACACGCTTTATAATGGAAAAAATTCATAATGTTTATTTGTGAACCAAACTTTTTAAAACGCAATATTATGTGCGCACAATGTTTTGTGCAATTATATCATAGAGATAATTGATGTTTATCATCAGAAATCAGCGGTGTACATAAAAGTGCGTTTTTAAAAGTTTGGTTCACATGTGTTATCTATAAATTATGAAAAATTCTGGAAATAAGTTCTTCATTTTGAACGAATTGAGTAGGTATCTTTATATGTAGGAGTTACACCCAAATTTAAATATTTGAATTACAGTCGTTCAAATTTATCCATAATCAAAAGAGAAAATAATACTCAGAGTTTTTCTGAGAAAGATATAGTTCCATGAATAAATATTCTTATAGCTTTGTAATAGCAAATTTTGCATTGATCTTTTTTTTGTTGATGCCAATGTATGATGCACCAATTGGCAATATTGGAGGTGAGGTATTAATCTTTTGGTTTATATTGCCCCTTATTCTAAGTACTTTTCACTCTAAGGATATTAAAATACTCTCTCCTTTTTGGTTTGGTATTATATCTATTCTTTTAACCTGGCTCTCAACATTTCAAAAATATAGTAATGTCATGATGATGGATGGTTTGATACCAACATTAAGCTATAGCAGAAATCTTGTTTTTGGTATTATTGGCTTATATATTGGTAAGAATATGTCTCCAAAAGAAATGAAACAGTTTGTCAGAAATTTTTTTTACTGTGCATTAATCGTCACCATTTTTGCCATCGGCCAGGCAAATTTTCAATTTGTTAGAGAGTTTACTATTAATTATTATACATCAATACCAGGTGAACCCTGGCTGATAGAAGATAGCGTATTTAGTCTAATTAAAGAAAGGCCAATGAGTACACTTGATCGAACTTGGGCATACTCATATTTTGCTGCTGTAATATTTTTAAGTGCAATTTCTTTACCCGGTTTTTTTCGAACAAAATTGATGCAGTATTGTGCAACTGTCATTTTTTTGTTTGGTTTAATTTATTCTGGAACAAGGTCCGCAGTACTTTCAGTTATTGCAGGCTTGTGCCTGTTAATATTTACAAATACGGCTTTAATGGAAAAAAAACGAAATATCATAGTTAAAATTTCGGGAATAATTATTCTTTTTGTTATTCCATCAATTGCTTATACATATGGATTTAATCGATTAAACTGGTTCTATAATCCTTTTATTATTGGCATTTCAGGTTCAGCAGAGCAAATTCAAAGCTCAAATTCTTTTCTGAGTAGAATTCTATATATTGAAAGGCAGCTACAAATATTCTCTCATAATCCTGTGTTTGGAAGGCTTGCATCAATTGGATGGCAAAATACAGATAACTTGTATATCAGCCGATTAGCATATGGTGGTGTTATAGGTCTTGCTTGCACGCTGATGGTTCCTGGTGCATTTTTTTTAATAAATAGAAAATACAAAAAATATTCGACCCAAATAGATAATTTATCCAGTCATTTAATATTAGGCAATTTACTTTTCTGGTCAGCTTTTTGCGGCCTTGTCATGGGGGTCGCCTGGGATTTTTTTGTTGCTAATAGATCAATGTTTTTCTTTATTTTTATTTATGGATTACTTTCAGGTCAATTAATCAATATACGAAGTAAATTTACAGCCAATATTGAAATATAAATAAAGTTTATCAAAATGTTAAAAAAACGTTTACTTATCTTAAATCATCATGGAATAGGGGATATATTAATGGGGTTTCCTGCTTGCCGCTGGTTATACACTAAACCCCAATTTGATATCTGGATGGCAGTTAAGGGGCACGCCGAAATGGATTTGTGTACAAATGAAAGGCTGGGGTCACAGTTCATCACCTTAAGCTTGTCATCAAAAAAAGAATTAATTGAAAAGCTAATTACTTTGCGTCGGTTAAAAATTGATACAGTAATTTCCTGGTGGAGTTATTCAAGGTTAAAAGTTGCTTTATTCAGCTATATCATCGGTGCCAAACATTACTATTGTCCTTCTTTCAATAAAAAAGATATGTATGATAGAAACACAAGCCACAAATATAATAAATGTTTATCAGTAATCAATCACTTTCTCAACGAAACAATACCTGAGGGACAAGACAAGGATTACTATCTTGATAACACTGATCTTCATTTTGCAAAAACAATGATCGGACATCAAAACTATATTGTTTTATTTCCTGGTTGTGGCGAAAAAGAACAATTTAAACGATGGCCCATTTTTGAATGGGTTAATTTTTGTAACCTTTTTACTGCCAACAACCCTGGGTATACAATTATTATTTCTGGTAGTGCAAAAGATTCACCTCTTGCTGAAGAGATTATTATCAAAAGTAATTTAAGGAATAAAAATATTGTCATAAAAAACATATGCGGTAAGATTTCAATTCGGCAAGTAGCTGGCGTATGCAAGTATGCTAAATTTGTTATAGGGGGAGATAATGGCGGTTTACATATCGCCAATGCCTCAGGTGCAAAGGTTGTTGCAATCATGGGGCCAACAAATAGTGCGCTTACCGGACCGATTAACCCTGTATTAATAATTGACCAAAAACTACCTGGTACTCCATGGTATTCCAAATCATCGCTAAAAAAGAGGGTGAGAAATCATAAACCTGATATTTCAATGCATATACCTGCAAAAAAAGTTATTGAAGAACTTGATAAGCTGGAAATCGTATGATTGTATTATTCTGATTTTCATCTAAAATATCAAGAAATACGGCTTCCTTCATATTCCAGTTGACACTTTTTTGAGAACAGGATGCCCATTGTAGAGACGCATGGCTGTGCGTCTCCGAGAAGAGAAAGGGCAATCGATTTTTTTATTCTTATGGAACAAGGATGAGCTATCTTTCTTCGCTTAGAGACGCACAGCCGTGCGTCACTACCTGTTTATTATCAATCATGATTTCGGTAAAAATGTTAACTAATTTTTAACAGTTATGAAGGATGCCCCCTTTCACAAAAATCGTTCAAACAAAAAACTTCCAAGCATTTTTACATCTGTTAAATGTTAGTTATTTATCCTATACAAACTTGAAAAGCCTTGCGCTTCCTCTCATAAAAAAAATATATCTTTTATGTATTATGACCTTCAACAGCATAAAAAAGAATATCTCTAAGATATTCACTAAACCATTCTTCAATAACCTCCACATCATCTTCGCCTTCTAACAGGATCAATTTTCTATTCCCTAATCGAAAAACGATATC
>Ga0272440_1003270_pt1 | contig 12193 bp, 4 predicted proteins | sample SSMMMBAug17_FD_192440 | JGI IMG/M metagenome (GOLD analysis project Ga0272440, IMG submission 192440) | Marine sediment archaeal communities from Little Sippewissett salt marsh, Falmouth, MA, United States - SSM-MMB-Aug17 | ecosystem: Environmental > Aquatic > Marine > Wetlands > Sediment ... | reverse complement strand
CATATTCCCCCACAAAAAACTACAGTATTTGATAAATCTTTTCTCTCCTGGCAATCTCCTCAAAACGATCTGCAAAGTCAGTAAATTTTATACTCTCCTGAAGCCCGAGGCACAAATATCCTTTTGGCGCCAAACTCTCGATAAATAAGTGAATGACCCGATTTTGCAGTTTTTTATTAAAATAGATTAAAACGTTCCTGCATACAATTAAGTCCATCTCACAAAACACATGGTCAGTCACCAGATTGTAATCTGAAAAAATAATATTTTTACGTAAAGATCGATCAATGATCGCATAATCATAGCGTGATGTATAATATTTTGAAAAATTATGGTTTCCAGTGGATTTGGTATAATTATCTCCATATTTAATAATATTATTAATAGGATAAATACCTTCCCTGGCCTTACGAATAACTTCTTCATTAAAATCAGTTGCATAAATTCTGGAACGTTCATAAAGGCCGGCTTCTTTGAGAACAATTGCCATGGAATAAGCTTCTTCACCAGTTGCACAACCCGCATGCCAAATACGTACGAAAGATTTCTTGGCCAACGCTTTTATGACTGTTTCGATTAAAGCTTTATAAAAGAGTGGATCTCGAAACATTTCTGTCACATTGATTGATAAGTTCAATAACAGGATGGAGAAAAAGTGCTCATCGTACAAAATGTTACGAATCATTTCTGAAATGTTATTGAGACCGCACATGGTAAGAGTGTGTTTGATACGTCGCTTGATTGAGGCGCGGGAGTAATCTCTAAAGTCATACCCATATTTTTGGAATATGGCTTCAAGTAAAAGATTCACTTCAATGTTTTCGTTTTCTGTGGTCATTTTTTTTTACTTTTCAAATAAGTAAGGCTCTGAAGATAAGTTCCCTATATATCTTGAACGTATAATTGTTTGGCACGTAGAGACGTAGCATGCTACGTCTCTACAGAACAAAAACCCCGATGAACAATTTTTTTAAATGGGGAACTTATTTTCAGAGCCTTCCTAAGTAAGTATTAATATTGTTCGTTTTTCGTGTATGCCTTATTTATTTAACCACAACCGCAACATGGCGATCAGCTTATCAGGGTATACCGGTTTAGGCATGTAATCATCTGCCCCCACCTGAATACATTTATCACGATCTTTTTTCATTGCCTTTGCAGTTAATGCAATAATTGGCAGCTTCTTATATTCTGATTTTTCTCGAATTGTTGTGATGGCTTCATAACCATCCATTTCTGGCATCATGATATCCATGAGAATCAAATCAATGTCTGGATGATCAGACAGACATTTCATTCCCTCCTTTCCATTCCGTCCAACAATTACTGTTGAGCCACGTGCCTCCAGAACACTGCTGATTGCAAACACATTGCGCATATCATCATCAACCAGTAAGATTTTTTTTCCTTTTAATACTTCGTCTTTGTTATGCGAAAGTTGCGTGTGATTCTTTTCAGTATCTGCATGTATTTTTTTCAAGCGATGAAAAAACAGAAGCGTTTCATCGGTCATTCGTTCCATGACATTGAATGTCTGTTGTTTAATTTTTCCATCCTGATTCATTATAGGAAGAATCCATTCCTGCTCCCAAATATCTGCATCTGTAATAAACAAGGCTGGAATTTGGGCTTTTCTTACTATTTTAGACAGTTGTTCAATATGCTGTATCCCTTTCATATCTTTATAAGATGTATCTAGAATCAACGCACTTACTGGATTGATTTCGATATATTTCGAAGCTTCTAATATATCAGACTGATGAATACAAGTCATGTGAAGTTCAATTTCAAATTCTTTGATCAAAAAGCTATTTTTATCGCAAACAATCAGGATTGTTTGAATGTTATTCTCACACAGTGCATTGATTGACGAGATTGCAGCAGTAAAATCGGTTTTTGAGCCTTCTTTTTTCAAAAAAAACATTCGTTTCTGCCTGTCAGGCGATTCTAGATGAAGGCCGGAGATCCAATGAACAGGAATATTTTGTAATCGATCCATTTTTTGCAGATGAATATACAAGAACCAGCATGTCCAATCAGGCAATCCAAGATCTAAAATAATCCCCTCAGGGATGTGCTCTAAGCATATGGCAAGCGCATTTTCTGAAGATTGCACAATTTCAGGTTTAAATTTTTGTTTTTCAGCGATCAACTTCACCTGTCCGGCAATTGTTGCGTTTTTGGAGATGATCAGTATCTTATTTTTCGTTACTGTCTGCTTTTGTTTTTTTAAATGTGATGCCTTTGTTTTTTCATCCATATGAACATCATTTTTTTTCGTTTGAACGTCAGGTTTCGTTTCTTTTTTATCCGGCTCTTGTTCAAGAGAATCGACAACATGTGACCATTCTTTTGGCAGAGTGTCTGGCAAAACAACACTGAATGTTGACCCCTTTCCAACGTCACTTTCCAGGAATACATTACCGCCTAAAAGATGGACCATTTTTTTAACAATGGATAGCCCCAAACCTGTGCCGCCATACTGGCGTTTGGTGGTCCCATCACCCTGATGAAAAGCTTCAAAAACATATTTTTGCTTTTCTACAGGAATGCCCGGGCCAGTGTCCTTAATTTCAAAAAGAATTAAATCGTTAATTTCAAACCTATGTTTTTCGTAAGCAACATGTGCTTTTTCAGGCCGCTTAATTGACAGGGACACCTGACCACTTTTTGTAAATTTGAATGCATTGGATAGAATATTTTTCAATATCTGTTCCAATCGCTGTTGATCGGTGTATAACTGCTCGGGTATTTCAGATAAAATATTGATGTTGAATGCAACACCATTTTGAATGGCAACCTGCTCAAATGTTTTTTTCAGGCTTGAAACAATATCTTGTAAATAGCATATTTCCGGATATACTTCCATTTTTCCAGACTCGACTTTACTCAAGTCCAGGACTTCATCAATCAAATTAAGCAGGTCTGTGCCACACATATTGATTGTATTGGCAAACTCTTTGTGTTTTTCGCTCACAGTGTTGTCCTTGTCCTCAGCAATAATGCCGGACAATAATAAAATGCTGTTCAAAGGGGTGCGCAATTCATGGGACATATTGGCTAAAAATTCAGTTTTATACTGGTTGGCAATCTCCAGATCTTTTGCTTTTTGTTCGATAATCACTTGCTGCCGCTCAAGGGTTTCATTTTTTTTAGAGATCGCTTCTTTCTGCTCTTCAAGCATTTGGGCCTGTTCTTCAAGCGATTTATTGCTTTGGCGCAATTCTTCATGTTGCTGCTGAAGGCTGGCTTCGGATTGTTGTAATCGCTTTGTTTGCTCTTCAAGGTCTTCATATGCCTGTTGTAATTCTTCCTGTTGCACTTTCAGTTCTTCGGATTGATTTTGAGAATGGGCCAGTAGTGTGGACATGCGCGTGCGCGCTTTTGAGGTATTAATTGCCACAGCAATATTTTCAGACACCAGCTCCAAAAAATCAATCTGTAATTGCGTAAACGCTTGCACAGCGCCAAACTCCATGACCCCAATAACTTTATTATGATACTTCAAGGGAACGATAATAATCGCGCCAGGTTGTTTTTTTCCCAAACCGGATTGCATATGTAAATAATCAGGCGGTAATTCATTGAAACAAATTATTTTTTTTTCTAAAGCCGCCTGTCCAATCAGCCCTTCTCCCAGTTCAAATACATTATCAAACGATTGTCTATGGGTATAGGCATAGCTGGCCACCAATTTAAATTTCGTTTCTTTTTCGGTGTAAAACGTTCCTACCGGTGCGTTAAGATAATCGCACAAGAAGAATATAATATTTTCAGCAAGGCTTTGTATATCTTGCTCTCCTCGTAATCTGACATTTAATTCTGTCTGTCCTGTTTTTATCCAGTGTTGAATTTCATTTTCTTTCGTTGCTTTCCGGAGGGTTTGGGTCATTTTATTGATCGCAGTTGTCAAGCGTTTATCTTCAGTTACTTTATCAATATTAATTGAATAATCGCCTTTTGAGATTCTTTCCGCCAGATCCACCAGTTGCATTTCACTGGAAATATCCATGATAAATTTCATGACCCCGATTACTTGATTATCGTAATCATGTATGGGAACACTGGTATATCGAACCGGGTAGACTTTTTTACCCACATAAATATTCGTCATAGTGGTAAGCGTCATATCTGTTTCCATTGCACGAAATGCCTTACAATCGCCTGTCTGACACTGGTCTGAGTTTAATAGATCCTTGCAGGGCATTCCCAGACATTTTGAAACAGGTTGTTGAAACATTTTTTCAGCTGCAAGATTCATATAATCCAGCTCAAGATTGCGTTTAAGAATAATAATAGACAGCGGCACATGATTTAGAAAATTCAAATGACGTTCGGCCATAATGCCAGATTCAATCACTTTTTGACGCAATTTTTCCACTGCCACACCAACACTGTCAAAAGGCGGTGCTTCTACAAAAAATTTTGAATAATCTCCCTGACTGATGCCCATACACACATCCCGCAATTGGGTCAAATGGTTGACCAATCTTTGAAATGAAAAAAATATGCCTTGTATCGTTTTATTATTTGTCTGAGTTTGTCTGGTTTCCAATTGACCTGACACCACTTCATTCATCCATTGGTTAAGTGTCAGAAGTTCATTGGATGATTCATGCATAATGCCATTGACAAGAAAGAAGGTCAGAAGGCATGCCGTAATAAATGCAAGAAGGATTCCCCAATTTGAGTAAGGCATGGTATAAATAAGAATAACCATGGGGATTGCGACATTCAGCATTATTTTGCAAAATAACTTTAAACGTGGGCTCATCAATATTGACCGCTTTTGTTCATTGTCTTGATTGTTCATTTTCATGGGGATCTCCTGTTATTGTCTGAAGGGTCTCTTTATATGCTTTTTCAAAATTGTCACACGCAAGCGCCAGATTATTACAGTGCAAATCAAGGGTGTCTGTCTTCTGGGCAATAAGATCTTCTTCAAGTTGTTTTGATATGGAGTAGACCTGTCGGGCATCTACTGTCGATGATGAACTTTTCAAGGCATGTGCATCTGCCAAGAGTTTGTCAATATTGTTCTCTTCAATATATTGTTGGATATTTTGAAGATACTTTGCCATATCCAGCTGAAAAGAGTTTAACAGCTCACAGCATAAGTCTGAATCGCCTTCCATTCGTTTGAGTAAGGTTTTGTATCTTAGCGGTGGATCATTAAATACCGGTTGTTGGGCGGGCGGTTTTTTCTTTTGTTTGGCTCTGGGCTTATATTTTTCAATTTTTTCTATAAAATCCACAAGCTGAAAAGGTTTGACAACAAAATCGTCCATACCGGCTGCAGCACAGGTTTCCCGATAGTCTTTTTCACTGTGCGCAGTAAGTGCAATTATTGGAATATTCGGGTTAAGAACCGCTGATTTTTTGGGGTCACGAATTTTTTTAGACGCTTCAATGCCATCCATTACAGGCATTTGAATATCCATGAATACAATATCAAATGCCTGTGATGCCAGTGCATCAATCGCGTCTTTTCCATTGACGACTGTTGTAACCGAATACCCCACACGTTCCAACAATCGGCGGGCAGCCAGGCGATTCACGTGATTATCCTCTACCAGAAGAATTTTCAGGATGCTTGTATCATTGTTTCCAATATCGACAGCGGCATGATTTTTTTCATCATTTTTTTCAGGCGTGTTTTCATCATCAGTAATGACATGCTTCTGAAATAATTTTTTGAACAACAGACACAATGATGTCCATTTTACTGGTTGGGTTAAAATGCCATCTGCCTCAATGCCATTCATGACTGATTGTACGCCTGGTTGTCCCAGTCCAGGCATCAGTATCAAACGCATTTTGAGTAAAGAATCGTGAAGATACATTGCCAATTGTTCTGTTTCGGTTTGGGATGCATGAATGTCACAGAGAACTGCTTGAAACACAGATTCACTTTCGTGCATTTGGATAATGATCTGTTTGGCTTCCTTAAAATTCGCGGCTACCTTAAATTGACATCCCAGGGTATCAAGGTATGTCTCAAGAACCTGTTGACAGTGTTGTTGAGGCGTCAAGATCAAGACATGAATATCTTTCAATCTAACATTTCCAGGCAATTGTGTATGAGGTTGTCTGACAAATGGCATTGACAATGTAAAACAAGAGCCTTTACCAACTTCACTTTTCACTTGAATTCGGCCCCCCATCATTTCGCTTAATTCTTTGGATATGGCCAGTCCCAAACCAGTTCCGCCATACTTTCTCGTAGAGGAGCCATCAAGTTGCGTAAAGGATTTGAACAGGCGATCCATTCGATTGTTTGGAATGCCAATGCCAGTATCAATAATATCAAAAATGATCGACGCATCTTTTGAATAAACATGCACATATACAGAGCCCTTATCAGTAAATTTGATGGCATTTCCGATTAAATTAATAAGAATTTGTCGGACTTTAATGGGATCTCCACATACATTTCTTGACGTCGATGGTGCAAACAGGCAATGAAAATCCAGATTGCTTTCATGCGCTTTGATGGAAAGCATATCCATAATTTCTTCAATAACTTGAAGTAAATCAAAGTTAATATTATCCAGAACCATTTGACGCGCTTCTAATTTGGAAAAATCCAGAATATCATTGATAACAGCCAAAAGAGATTCTGCTGATTGCTGGGTCATGTGCAGGTACTGACGTTGTTCCTCAGAAAGATCTGTCTCTAGTAACAGGCTGTTCATACCAATAATACCAGTTAATGGCGTGCGAATTTCGTGGCTCACATTGGCCAGAAATTCGCCACGCGATCGGTTTGCTTCATCCACCTGAATGGCCATTTGTCCAGATAGCTGAATAACCTTTTTCAGCTCACGATTTTTTTCTGCCAACTCCAGTCGGGATGCCTCTCGAATATCTGCAATTTGAAATCGCATGATGGTATGACCAATATTTCTTGTGGCAGATGCAAGGATCGAAATTTCTGACTTTTCCCATTGATATCTTTGCTGACAATCTTCAAAATCAATCATCCCCCAGAGCTTGTTTTCAACAAAAATGGGGATAATGAGAATGGATTGAATGTTTAGTTTATGGAACATGATCATTTCTGAGCCAGTAAACTCATTGATCGTACCATAAATATGTTCACCTTTTTTCAGCCGATTGAACCAGTTGTTGCATATTTCTTTTTGAAAAAAATGTTCTTCTGGATTGGATAAAGAGAATGTTTCACTGCGAATCCATTCATAACAAAGATTGGGCAGACAGTAAAATTTATCCTGACTCTGTCTTTCATAGATATAAACCCGATCAACATCTGCTGCTTTTCCAATACATGCGAGGGCAGAGGAAACGCCATCAGCACAACAGGTGGCGGTCAGTAAACAATCTGCAGCCTTTGAGGCACCCGATAATAAAATATCCCGACGACGTAACAGATTTTCGGATTTTTTCAAACCACTTAATGCGAGACTACATTCATTTTTGGCATGCTCAATCTGTTTTTGTTTGCGATAGAGTTCTATGAACACATTGACTTTACTGCGAAGTATTTCTGGACTGAGGGGTTTAAACAAATAATCCACTGCACCCGATTTATAGCCCTTGTAAACATGGCGGGGTTCTTTGTTGATTGCAGTAATAAAAATGATTGGAATGTGCCGGGTTCGACGATTGCTTCGCATGAGATCGGCCACTTCAAACCCATCCATTTCCGGCATTTGAACATCAAGCAGCACCAGCGCGAATTCATGGCGAAGCATGAGTCCCAGGGCGTCGTTGCCAGATGTCGCCTTAATGATGTTCAATTCTTTGGATTTTAACAGATTTTCGAGTGATAATAAATTTTCAGGTCGATCATCAACCAGAAGGATACTGATTGGGTCATTTGAATCTATTTCCATGGTTGCCTCTCATAAAAATGTGTGATTTAATGATATAACCATACGCGCAACATGGACAACAGTTTATCAGGTTCCACAGGTTTGGACATATAGTCATTGGCGCCCGCTTCAATACACTTATCGCGATCACCGCGCATGGCTTTGGCTGTCAATGCGAGAATAACAATATCCTTATATTTTTTTAACTTTCTTATTGCACGCATGGCTTCGTAACCATCCATTTCAGGCATCATCATGTCCATGATAATCAAATCAATCGTATCATGTTGATCGAGTTTTTTCAGGGCTTCTCGCCCATTTTCAGCCACAATAATATTCATTTCCTTTTCTTCAAGCACGCTGGATACCGCAAAAACATTGCGCATATCATCGTCCACCATCAAAATATTTTTATCTTTGAACATGGCATCTCTATCATGATTTTTTGACTCTTTATGGACAACAGCTTTCGGCAGTTTTGTTTTGACTTGATGTAAAAATAACTTGCTTTCATCCATCAGGCGATCAAAGGATTCGGAACGTGATTCATTGATAATAATTCGTTGCGCATATTCCTCCAGGGCATTCATTTCTTCAGCACTCAGATTTTTATTGGAAAAAATTATGACAGGGATTTGTTTCATGCCTTTATTTTTCCGAATTTTTTCCAATAATTGAATGCCAGGCATGTCTGGTAAATCCACATCTACTATTAAACAGTCAAAGGTTGCAGAAGACAGCATTTCATATGCTTCTTTTGCAGAAGAAACAGATGTGGTAGAAACATGTTCATTACTGGTAATTTCTACGATGCTCATGCTCAGGGCTTCATCATTGATCGCCACCAGCATATTTTTGATCGTTTTTGAGATATAAATCTCAATTTGTTGAAAAATATTATCCAGTTCTTCTTGATTAATTGGCTTGTTGAGATAACCAATTGCTCCCTTTTTTAAGGCTTCTTTTTGACGTTCCGGCGTTGCGCATGTGATAAAATGGACCGGAATATGTCGTAATTCGTCATTGCTTTTCAGTTTTTCCAAAACCATCCAACCATCCATTCCAGGTAACATGACATCCAAAAAGATGGCGTCAGGTTGAAACTCCAGTGCATATTCCAGACCTGTTTCACCATCAGCAGCGATCATTGACTCAAATCCTTTTTCTATGGCCATTTCGTTCAGATACATGGCAAAATTTTTATCATCTTCAATAATGAGTAACGTTTTTTCCGCTTTTTCAGGCTTTTCAGTCGATATTGGATGCAATCTTGTTTTTTTCTCCTGAACCATATCTTTATTTGCATGAACTTCAATTTTTTTCTGGGGGACGACAGATCTTTGTGAAGACGCTTTTTCTGTCTCAGATTTTTGAACATTTGCAAGACATTTTTTATTCGCTGTTTGAGCAGGCATTCTATCTACAAGTTTCTTCCCTTTGAACGTCAAAGGCAAAAAGAAAGTAAAAGTGCTGCCCTGACCAGGCGTACTATTCAGATGGATATCCCCCCCTAGAATTCTGGCAAATTCTCTTGCGATTGACAGCCCAAGTCCAGTACCGCCATACTTTCGCTTGGTTGTGCCATCTGCCTGGCGAAATGCCTCGAAAACAAGCGTTTTCTTTTCATCTGGAATGCCCTGACCTGTATCAATCACTTGAAATGCAATGGTTTGATCCGGATCCATATGGGATGGATGACCCGATATATTTTTTGCCCAGTCGATGTTTAAACACACTTTTCCAGAGGTGGTAAACTTGAAAGCATTGGATAGCAGGTTTTTAATCACCTGTTCCGCTTTTTGCATATCTGTGTAAATATGAAGGGGTAAATCCTTGCCAAAAGTGATGTCAAAAATTAATTTTTTCTCGGTAGCTGATGGCCCAAAAAACTGTTCCATTTTCCTGGCGATCATTTTAATATGCACATCCTGGGGATGAAGTTCCATTTTGCCTGATTCCACTTTGGCCAGATCAAGAATTTCATTGATCAAATCCAAAAGATCATTGCCACATGAATGCACAGTATCTGCAAATTTGGCCTGTTTCTCAGTAAGATTGCCAAATTTATTGTCTGCAAGCAATCTGGATAACAATATAATACTGTTTAAAGGTGTGCGTAATTCATGAGACATATTGGCCATAAATTCTGATTTATAGCGGCTGGCGGTTTCAACTTCATTAATTTTGTCCTGAATAACATGCTGCGCACGTTCAAGCTCAATATTTTTGTCTTCAATACTGGCCTTTTGTTTTTCCAGCAAGGATTTTTGTTGTTCCAGCATTTCATTGGTTTGACGCAGTTCTTCCTGCTGAACCTCCATTTCTTCCTGCTGTGCTTGCAATTTGGCTTTGGATTCCTGAAGAATATGTGTGCGCTCTTCAAGTTCTTCGTTGCTTTGGCGGAGTTCTTCCTGCTGATCCTGAAGTTGCTCTGATTGTTTTTGCGTGGTTGAGAGCAATTCCTGCAATCGGGTACGTGATTGGGCAGAATGAATGGCGATGGCAATCGGTTCGGCAATGGATTTCATGAATTCCATGTCAGTATCACTGATGGGGGAAAAACAACCCAATTCAATAACGCCAGTCACATTATGGTTTGTCGTCAATGGGTAAACGAGAATCATTGATGGTAGATTTGCGCCCAGACCAGAGCTAATACGCGTATAATTATCAGGAACTTCTTTAACAATAATGGGTTGCTTCTCAATAACAGCCTGACCCACCAGACCTTCACCAGGTAAATACCGATTGGAAATATGTTTACGTTTTTCAAAAGCATAGGAACTGATCAATTGAAGCTCATTTTTCGTTGCATCCATCACATACATGGCACCAATCTGACAATCCAGATATTTGGCAACAAATCGGATAATTTTTTCACATAAGGTGGGAATATCATATTCACCACGCATGGTATCATTCAGTTGGGTTTGTCCTGTTTTTAACCAATCCTGAATGTGATTTTCTTCTTTTGATTTTCGTAATGCGCGGGTCATCATATTCAATGTATTTCCCACAACATCTTGATCAGATTGAACAGAAACTTCGATACTCAAATCCCCATCTGCAATACGATTGGCCTGAGAGATGACCAGCTTGAAGTTGGAAATCATTTGATTCATTGACTTGGAAAGGATATCGTATGGACCACGTGCTGTCAGTTGTACATCCAAATTCCCATTTGCAATACAGTTGGCTGTTTGTGTCGTTTCTTTGATAAAATCGGTCAATTCTCTACAAACAATTGTCAATTGACCTGTTTCATTATTCGCGGTTGTTTTCTCCATGACAAGATGGGGCTCATTGTTGCTGTAAATGTCCAATTCTCCCTTTACAATTTTTTTCAATAATTGAACAGTTTTGTTAATCGGGTCCGCGATTCTTTTCGCAGAAAAATAGGCAATAATCAGACCCAGTACAATGGAAAAGAGGGTGCCAAACAGCATAAAATTTATCGTGCGTTGAACACTGATGGAAGCGTTTTCTTCTCTAATATTCATGATGGCTTTTTCGACGTCAATAAATTCATCAAATATAATATGAATGTCATGGTTATGAATGATCTTTTTGTTAGATGCTGTCAATTGTGCCATTTTTTCAAATATGACAGGTTTGGACAGGTCATTAATTTCTCTACGTTTATTAATGATAGGCAGGGCGACATTCTTTTGCCATTTTTTGACTGCATTACAATATTGATTCAGTCGTGCAGTCTGTTCCGGATTATGTTCAATCATTTTGAACAGGGCCCCTACATTTTGATCGAATTCTTTTTCATATTTTTGGTAGCTATTCAAACATTCAGTGTCACCAATAATAACAAAGCATCGCTCACCATTTTCCATCTCTGAAACCTGATGATTTAATTTAAAAGCCTGTTGGATAATCTGGTGTGTGCGATCCACCCATTCATATGTATCCAGCACGCGCGATACATTGAAATAAACAATGACTGTAATCATGAATAGCATGAATAAAGCAATGCCATACCCCAATATCATTTGCGTTCGAATATTGAATTGTCCAAACATATTGCCCTCCTTATTAAAAAATAAGCACACAAAACTGTTGAAAAATGTTACAATATTTGTGCATCCACAAGTGTTTATTATTGTTTTATAATAATTGATTTATTAATCTGCAATACTACAATTGTTTTGAGCAAATAGTCAAATAAAAATATTGGGTGGAATATTTTTTATTGTCCAGTTTGATCGCCCAAATTTGGACATTCAAAGCTCGCCCGCCTGGAGCTGAAGCTCCAGGCTATTTATGTGTCGTCCCTAAAGGGACTTATAATGTCTTATAACAGGGAACATTCTTTTAATTTAACACTTCAAGTCCCTTTGGGACGACAC
>Ga0272440_1003269_pt1 | contig 12194 bp, 6 predicted proteins | sample SSMMMBAug17_FD_192440 | JGI IMG/M metagenome (GOLD analysis project Ga0272440, IMG submission 192440) | Marine sediment archaeal communities from Little Sippewissett salt marsh, Falmouth, MA, United States - SSM-MMB-Aug17 | ecosystem: Environmental > Aquatic > Marine > Wetlands > Sediment ... | reverse complement strand
TATGTATACAATAACCCAATAACCTTATAAATACGTTGACAAAAGTTAAATCTAATTCTGTATATTTTGTCGGTTAATACGTAGAATGTTGTGGAGTCCGGAAAAAAATCGTATAAGATTAGGTTATCTTCGCAAAATTGGGGCTTAGAATGCTGTAACTTTATTTAATTATTGATATCGATTTTGTTTTACAATATTTGTCAAAAGACTTGAAAGCTGAGCATCCACGAATCCGGTTATTTGTTGCAAGTGCAACAAACCACGCAAAAAGAACTATGCACGCAAAAAGAACTATGATTCGTCTGATTTAAATGATTACTATGATGGTTCGTTTGCTGAGCAGCCAAGCCAAGTATTCGGTTTTACATTGGAATTATACCAAAGAACGTGGTTTATGCGCTGAGCAGACACGCTTCGATTTTACACTGGGAGCTTACCAAAGAGCGTGGTTGATGTGTTGAGCAGCCACGCATTCGGTTTTTGATTTGATTTGCACCCAAGATCGTGGCAGATCGCTGAGCAACAGGCAATCGGTTAAATTTCTGACAACGACCCAAGAGCGCTGAGTTAAAACGATGAAGAAATATGCTTCCCCCATTTGTTGTATGCGCCCGTGTCAGATTTTTCATAAACCTTGTGGATTCATTCTACCAATTCAAACAGCCTCCCATAATCACCCATGATGTCATATATCATTTTTTTTGTCAGACCGAACTGTTCAATGGAATATATATGTTTTCCATATTTATTTTTCGGATTTTGTGCCAGATATTGCAGCATTTGTTTTTCAAATGTTTCTGTGAACGCATAACCAAAATATTGATATAACTTGCATACCTCATCTACTGGATTTTTTACAAAACTGTTGTATTGCATGTCATAAAATTGGCTCGGATTCGAGGCTGAACGCGCTGTCAGATAGCGATCAAGCATGGATTTTTGAGATTCCAAAAATTCATTGCGAAAAATTTTTGGATCTAAATCATCATTAAGCGGGCTATACATGGCATCTTTAAGACTTAAAAAAGAAGGAATCGTCTTGAATGGATCGCGTAGAAGTTGAACAATACATGCATCTGGAAAAACAGACAGCAATGCATCCACAGCATACATATGGTATGAACATTTGAGTACCCAACGATTTGTTGGATATCGAAATTGAAGCAGTTGTAACTGCAATCGTTGGTATTGGTATGTAGGAATCATATCTTGCTGATCAAGCCATTTAAGATATCCGGGTATGTAAGCCCTTGTACTGAATGCGATTGATTTAAAATCGTTTTTTTGAAACCATAAACACTCATCTGGCAACAAGGCGTTTATTTTATGTATAGATTTGAAACCAGGTGAGGATTTATTGAATTCATCATATCTTTTCGTTACTATCGCTATCCTGGAATCAGTTTGATATGTTTTGAAATCAGGGGCAGGGGCAGGCATTATCAGTTCCCATAAAAGCGGAGACCGATTTTCTGGATCACTTGCCAAAAGCCTTTGCAAAAAAGTTGTTCCTGTACGTGCCATGGATACAATAAACAAAGGCCTTTCAATATTCTCCATTTTTATTTCAGGATATTTTTTTAATTCTTCTTGAATCAATAGACGATTGCAAAGAAAATTAATTAAATTCATCTCTATGGACTGTCGTCCTAGACGGTTTAACATCGAATTGTTATATGACGCAAGAAGCATTTTTAACGATTCTCGAAAACTTTGATCCCCAAAGTCTGAAAGGCCTGTTCGCTTGTAGGCTTTATCTATCAAAATCTGATCTGAAAAGTTTTCCAAAGATGATTCCATTTTTTTAATCCCATGTATTATAATTGCTAAAAAACTTGGGTTGTAGTTTACCACAGCAGACGTTCTCGGTTAAAAAAAAGACCGCCAGAAGGACTGTTATCTGGTAATGTTGCCAGCCAAACCGGCGTCTCTGCCCCTTCTTTAAGTGAAAAAGGTGCCTGTTCACCGCCCATGTCTGTCCTGACCCAACCGGGAGCAGCAGCATTAATTAAAATATTGTAATCTTTTACAGCATCAGACAAAACTGCGGTCATGACATTGATTGCAGCCTTACATATCTTATACGACAACCCTACACCATCGTTCATGTTGACAGAAAATGATAAGGTGCTGGAAAGGTTTACAATACGTCCATAATTATTTTTTTTCATCAGCGGAATAACAGCTTTACTCATAGAGAATGTGCCACATACATCTGTTTCTATTGATTGCCGAATTGTATCTGCATTGATACTCAGCGGTGACAGCTCTTGATCAAGATAAACCCCTGCATTATTAACGAGGATATCAAGGCGTTGAAATTTTGATTGAACATAGTCAATCAATTTCTGAATTTGGTCTGCGCAGGTGATATCCAATTGATAAAATTGAACATCACAATTTTCTTTTGCCAATATGGATGTTGCAGCCTCCCCTTTTACTTCATCACGTGCAGTAAGTATAACAGTCACATCTTTGTGCGCTAATTGTCGACAAATTTCCATTCCAATACCTCGGTTTGCTCCGGTTACAACTGCAATGGGCTTTTCCATGCATTTAATTCCTTTTATTTTGGCGTATCTGTGCTTGCATAACACAGTATCTGACAACGACGATATTTCAAAAATATTTATACGTTAAATTAATCAACATTCGTCATCTATTCGCTTGAAATATAGGCGTATGCGCTATGATTATGGATCGACTCAAAATTTTCAACGCTTACTGTAAACCATATGATATCTGTACGTTGTTTTAATTCAAGTACAATATCGCGTGCAATGTCTTCGACGAATTTAGCGTTGTTATATGCATGTTCGGTCACATATTTTTCATCTTTCCGCTTTAATACAGAATAAATTTCACAGGATGCGCATTTTTCCACAAGATGAATCATATCTTCCAGCCAGACCAAGCTGTTAGATCTGGTGCGAAGATGCACTTCGCCGCGTTGATTATGCGCCCCATAAACACTAATCTCCTTTGAACAAGGGCATACAGAAGATATGGGTACAAAGACTTCCAATATTAAATCCACCTTATTCGAGGCAGAACTTTTAGCAACGATTTTACAACGATAATCCATCATACCCACTGACGCTGTCACTGGCGCTTTTTTTGCTATAAAAAAGGGGAAGTCTATTTCTATATGAGATGTTTGCGCATTAAGATGATGCTTCATTTGGGAAAGAATTCTGGAAAATTCTTTATACGAAATATTGGTATGAAAGGTTGAAAGCAGTTCCACAAAGCGACTCATATGGGTGCCTTTGTCTGTATGCGGCAGGTCAACGTACATGCTGATTGTTGCGACAGTATCCTGAATTTTATTAGCTTTATCCAAAACGCGGATTGGATGTTTTAAATTTTTGATGCCGACTCTATTGATGGGAATATTACGACCATCGGGTTGGCTCTGAATATCTTTCATTTGATTTGTCCTGTTGAAATTAAATGTAATGGCTATTTATTAATCAGCCTGTTAAAAAAGTACAGGTTATTCCATAGTGATCCGAGGGAAAAACTGTATTGCCTGATTTTAGCTTAAAAATAGATTGATTTGCAAAAAGGCTTATATTATAAGGCTTTACTTTTATTGAAGGACTACAAAAAATAGCATCAACTCGTCTTTTCTCCTTAGTTTTGCTCACTTTCTTTCTCATGGCATTGGTTGTGGGATCCTCTGTAAATCCATTTTTAGTCGGATGAATTATATCCCAACTATCCATCAGAGTAAACTCCTGCTCAATAGTATTTCTTAAAGGATCGGTGAATATCTTTTGATTGAAGTTATGATTAAAATCTCCAGCCAGTATAAATGCTTCATGATTTTCTAATGCACTAAATATATTTTTTTTTAAAAAGTCAAGCTGTAATTTTCTGACTGAATTGTTTATTTTGCCTGCTTGCAAGTGGATATTGGCAACGCAAATATCCACAATACTTGTAAACAAACAGTGATAATCTAAATTGGATACAGGATTCGGAAGTTTAATCAGTTCTACTTGTTTGTTTGTTTTCCATTTGAGAAGCGTTACATTGATTACGTGATCATTTGGTTGCTTTTCCCATCTGTATTGATCCGGAGCTGCTGTATAATAATTTTGGGCACAGAAAGTAAGAATTTGGGTCCAAATGGTATACGAAACTTCTTGAAAGCAAATAATATCAGGCTGATGATTTGCCATATACTGTAATATCCAGTCAATTCTTTTGGTTAAATGTGTTAGCCTGGCATGACGCTTGATACCGCAAAGATTGATTGTGCATATGGTCAAACGACCATGCACCGTGCCCAATATTTTTTGGCGAATCGTCGGGCACTTTAAACAAATCTGAGTTGTTTTATCCCACAAATCTGCTTTTGAGGGGAATTCTTTAATCGTTCTGCTGATCACAGGTAACAAGACGTTTTTTTCATTTTGAAGATCATAGTAAACACCGCTTTTAACCTCAGGGGAGGTAAGAAACCATTTGTAATATTGAATAAATGAATCGGGTAAAATATCAGATTGCTCAGCAATTTTTTTTTCACGATACTCTTTTTTTTCATTTTGAAAAATGTTTGTCTGAGGGAAATAGCCGGGATTAATGCTCAACGCAGAAAACTGAGGCATTCGTTTTGACAGTTCATTGACAAAACATTCAATTGCAAATTTAGATTTATAATAAGCCACATGCCTGTTGTAATAAGGATGAATTTCATGGAAAAAAATATCATCAAGACTCGAAACAGACCAATCAACTTCCCTGAAATGACTTAATGGGCTATGTAAGCAAGAAGATAAGATGATAACGCTTTGATCCTTGTGATATAGAATTTTCTTCTCTATTAATTGTTGAATCAAATAAAAAGGCCCCAGATAATTAATTGAGAGTGTTTTTTCAAATAAGTTTTGGCCAAATGAAATATCTTTCCCCTGCTTAACACCACTGGCAATAATGACGTGCCTGATATTTAATCCTTGAATATGCTCACAAAAAAAGTTTATTTCATCAAATGCATTTAAATCTAAAGATAATGCAAAAAGTTTTTTTTGATCTGCACAAATATTTTTTGCATCTCTTGAAGTGGCAAGGACAATAAAACCTGAATCTAAAGCAGCTTGCACCCATATTTTTCCTATTCCGCCATTTCCGCCAATAACCAGACAAATTGGTTCATGAAGTGACTCAGATGTCTCGGGTTTACTTGTTTTACCAGTTAAAACCTCATGGTCAATGTGAAATTTGCAGTTATTGATACATAAAATATGAGCTGTTTGAGTTTTGCTGCTGTTATCGTATCGATGGCGTTTTCCGGATTTCCACTCAAATGTTGTGCCGGGTTGTAATTTTCTGTAAGGACCCCACTCCAGGGAGCCATAAATATGCTCACTTAATATGCACTCGGCTTCTTTCATGTTTAAATGGAAATGTTCTGGCAATGATTTTTGCGGCGCAATTTTAAGAAAAGCAATATTCCAATCATCTTCTTCCATTAAAACATCAACTTCCCCCCAATTATTTGTCTCATTTTTGACAATATCTGCTAATGCCAGGTCACTCATCATTGATTTTCCCATATAATTAAATTCGACAATTACTCTACTGTGTGGAAAAATATAGCGAAGGCACTTAGAAACAGCTAAAGCAGTTCGTTTAAGCGTTTGCAATACTGTGAGACGTGTTCTGTTAAACTGAAAACAGTAATGAATGATAAAATTTACATATTGAGAAAGGGAGATCTTGAGTTGAAAGGGTGTATGTATTGCTCGTGTATCAGATATCCAGAATGATCCAATTATACTTCCTGCCCGAATTTTTTCAAACCGACTCAAGTGATACATATGATAACTATTCGGATAATGTTCAAAAAATTCCACAGTAAAATGAGTGGATGGATGAATTTCATCTATTTTCTTAATATTGTTGTGTTGATCTTTCAGGAAAGACAAGTGCAAATCACAATCATAATTCTCTGGCAAAAAGGATAAGATGTATTTTTTTACGATTCCTCTGTCAAACGCTTCTTTATAAATAGAATAACCACCACAAATATATATATTGTCAATAATTGAGGACATTTTCGTAATTTTATTCAGTGCATGGTCAAACGAATCACAGATATTTCCCCGCTGGGCATCTGGTATTGTAAATTTTTTTTGGGAACTTAAACACATTACATAGCAATGTTTGAGTATATCCATTCTATTTTGTTTTGAATCAGATTCCCATGATTTTCTGCCAACGATATACGCATTTTTTAAATTGTTTTTAGCCTGCGTAACTGTTTGTAAAAAGAAAGTCGTTTCTTCTTCAATATGCCATGGTAGTTTATTATTTCTCGAAATACCCCATTGGTTATCCATACATGCTATAAAAAAAATATTCATATTAATTCTCACATGTGTTCAAAACGACTCTTATATCATAACCCTTTAATAATGCATTCAGTGCGGATTGAAATTCATTCAATGGAAACATTTGCGTGACTTGCTCATCAATACGCAGCTGTTTTTTCTGATAAAGTTCCAAAATACGTAAGACATCCCGATCAGGACAACACCCGCCATAAAAGGAGTTAACGTAAGATTTACCCCAATGTAACCAATTCATATCTATTGGAGATTCGCCTGTCAAAACACCAACTTGAATCAATTTACCACCGCTTTGTGTCGATTGAAAGGCTAATGGCACAAGGGAAGAATTCCCTGTACACTCAAAGACATAATCTGCTTTTCTGCCAAAGAGTATTGTTTCAATTTTTCGTAAGGTATCATCTATATTTGTATTCAGAATAACATCAGTCGCACCGAATTTTTTTGCTAAATCAAGCTTTTGTTCATTAATATCCACTGCAATAATTGTTTTTGCTTTAGAAAGTTTAAGTCCCTGAAGTACATTTATGCCGACACCACCAATACCCAGAACAACAGCAGAGCATCCATTATTTACCTGCGCAACGTTAACAACAGATCCCCATCCTGTCATAACCGCACAGCCAATAATACATGCCGATGAATAAGGTATGTCTATATTGATCTTATTGACAGATTCTTCACGAACCAGTGCATATCTGGCTAATGTCCCTAAACCCAGTAAACGACTTATGGGTTTATTTCTGTGAAGTATGCCATCATGAGCAGGTTTTGTCCAAAGGTCTTCTGTACCTGTTTTCGAAGCTATCTGTTCGCACAAAAATTCTTTATTGGACTTACAATCAACACATTTTTTACATGGTGTTGCCCAATTAAGAAGAACAGCATCGCCGCATTTGACATTTGAAACACCATCACCAATGGCTTTTACAATACCTGCTCCTTCATGTCCAAGAACGCCTATGTTTTCAGCTAAAAGCATTAAATTATAGTCACTACGACATAATCCTGACGCTTTTATCTCAACAAGTACTTCATGTGCTTGTGGGGGATTTAGTATGATTTCATCAATAAAAAAACCGCCTTTAGCATCACTCATAACTGCTTTTGTTTTTATCATGCTACATTCCTTTATTCTGAAGTTGTATGGGCAAATTTTGTGTTTGGCCTCGTACAAATTTTGTCTAAGAACGAATTATTGAGGACAAACATTGGGTTCACCCCTATCTTCGTTTTATAACATACGCCCAACATCGTGTAAATGGTAAACTCAGGAGCATCTATTCTTGCTTAGGAACATAGTGCCCTTCGGGCAATTTTAGAATAGCCTAACTTTTGAATCAGTTTTAATACATATTAGGCAGTTTCTATAAAATTTTTGTTTTTCCGATACATGAACCATAATTCAATAAAATATCAAATTTCTAAATAAAAATAAATAATTTATTAAATTCCGCGTGTTTAATCAATCTGACACTGGGGTACGTGCTAAAAAAAATTTGAACATCCAGTAAAAAAATATATAAGTAAACAATCATAAATACAATCCTTTGTTATTGCCACTGGTCAAAGAATAAATGGGGCTGAAAATATAAAATTGATTTCAGATAGTTCTCAACTTGTGTTATCATAGCATGTTTGTTTTAGTCCCGGGGTGATTTGATGTCATTTGGTATAGTCCGTCGTTGCACATGGTGCAACTTTAGCACGAAGTGTGGATGAAAATTTTTTGCCCCTTTATCATTTTTAGCTTAAGGTATATACACTTGAAATTAATAAGATTATTAAATATTCATGCGCCAAAGGAAGCGTTATGTGTTATGATAATGTCGATTATCTATGGCGTTGTATCAGGACTGTTTGCCCCAGTGTTGCTGATAGTGATCAGTCATATTGTCGCCGGAGATGCCTATTTTATATGGCTGTCTTTGTTGATTGGCTGTATCATTATGCAATTGGTTTCCTGTTGGATCGCCGATACCTGGACAGCCCAAATATCTGTTCAAATACTTGAAAAATTGGTTATTGATATTTCTGAAACACTTCGTCGTGATAAGCTTGCTGATTTTGAAAAAAGGAATCATGCTGAAATTAGAATAATTCTTGAGGACGCTAAGAATATATCCGAAGGCGCCATTCTCTCAATCAAAACCTTTCAAAATATGATTGCTGTGATGGTGATATGGTTGTGCATATTTAAAATTTCGAACGCTTCTGGTATCGTTTTCTTGTGTATATACATGACGATGTTTTTGGTCTATGAAGTTGTACAGAAGCTCAATAGAGAAATGTTCGCTCAGCATTCAGTACTCGAAAATCAAATGTTCAACGCTTTTCATAACTTTTTGGATGGCTTTAAAGAAATTCGGATGGACGCACGAAAAAATGATGATCTCTTTACCCATTTTTTCAAACCGATTATCAGACAAAGCAAAGCGCTAAAAAAAATTTTGGCATTGATCGACACAGACTACCTCCTTTGCTTCTACGCTGCACTTTTCATACTATTAGGCACTTATGTTTTTGTTCTGCCTGAATTTTTTAACACCCTGTCAATCATGCCGCTTATTGCCTGTACCTTGTATGCTGTTAAACCTTCGGCCATTGCACTTTTATCTCTACCTAAAATTGCCATGGGACAGGTTGCATTGGCACGATTAGAGGCACTTTTAGCAAAAAATTCGCAAAACAAGTGGATCAATGAGAATATCTATAATCCTGATAAATTCACATTCGATACGTTTCATACATTATCATTAAAGGACATTTCTTTTTCCTATATAGAACCCGATGGATCACCAGGATTTTCAGTAGGTCCTATCACACTAAACCTGCATGCAGGCGAAATTTTATTTATCTCAGGCGGTAATGGCAGTGGGAAATCTACTCTTGTCAAGCTCCTTTCCGGGCTTTATTCTCCCTCACTTGGAACAGTATCCATCGATGGAGATGATATTGACTTGTCAGATCATACGTACTTGTTTTCAGCCATTTTTACTGATTTTCACCTTTTCGATTCATTATATGGGATAGAAAACCCTGATGAAAATCTGATTCATGAATTGCTGATAAAAATGCAGCTTGATAAAAAAACAAAATATTACAATGGACATTTCAGCGCGTTGAATCTGTCAGCCGGTCAGCGAAGGCGTTTGGCATTGGTTGCTTCTTTACCAGAAGACAAATTAATTTATATATTTGATGAATGGGCAGCAGACCAGGATCCACACTTTCGGCGGCATTTCTATGAGGAGCTTTTGCCATCCATGAAGCGAAGCGGTAAAACAATCGTTGTGATAACACATGATGAAATGTATTATCATATGGCTGATCGCAAAATCGTTATGAAAGATGGCATCATCACAAAAGAATTGAATCCATATCCCAATGGTAAATCCCAAACATCCCCCCACAGCAATGATCAACCTTCTTTTTTTGACATCCATTCAGACAGCATCGCTCCTGATGAAGTAATTCATAAATATCCTGATTTGAAAAAACAACGTCTTAACCAAGTTGAAACACCTGATCTCTCTTTTTTTCAATATCTGCCAATTTTGAAAAAAATGGGGATGCTGGCGGTTGCCAATGGTGCCTGCACGGTTCTTATTATGTTCGTTCTCTTTAAGGCTGCCGGTGACCTATCTTCCAAAGTCCAGTGTTTTTTTCTTTTTATCGTATCAATGTTATGCAGCTTTGTTTTTACACGTTTTTTTAGAAAACTTTTATCTGATATCGTTGAGGATGTCAGCGGCACGATCAAATTGGTCATCGTGGATCACGTTCGAAAGATCGCGCTTCCCTTTTTTGAAAAAATTGGTGTCGGGCGAATATATACATCACTCACCTCAGATATGAACGTATTAACGAATGCTTTTATTTTATTAGTATCCACATCAGACCATTTTATTAGATCGTTTTTTTTGGTTGGATACTTTGCTTTTCTGGCATTTCCTATATTTGTAATCTGTTTGATTGTAAATGTCGTTATCGGCGTTTTCTTTTTACAAAATCAATTACGCATTAAACATACAGTTGAAGCATTGCAAGACAAAGAAATTCAATTTTTCGGAGCCATCACTCATCTTCTGAGCGGATTCAAAGAATTGCGCCTGAATGATCAGAAAAACGATGCATTTTTTCATAAAAGTATTAAAGTGATAGCGGCCAATGTATCTGCATTAAGGTTAAAACTTTCCGGACATCTGATAATCAACACAATGTTGGTCTATGGCGCTTGGGCGACATTGCTGGGATTGGTTCCTTTGATGTATCCATTTGTGAATATTTCAGAGCAAACCTTATTTATGTGCGTGGGGATTATCGCTTTTCTTCCTATCAATGTACTTGTTCTACTGATTCCGCCTGTAACATTGGGCATTGAGTCCGGCAGAAGAACCCGAGATCTGATAAAAATTTTCGATGAGGCTGATCATGATATTATTGTTGAATCGTCTGAGTCGCACAGAAAAGATTTTGCAACGCTTCAGTGTCAGAACCTTATGTTTAAGTACATCAATCAAAACAGTGACGATAATTTTTTTGTAGGTCCAATGAATCTACGACTTAGGGCCGGCGAACTTATTTATATTACTGGCGGCAATGGCAGTGGAAAATCCACACTCATTAAATTGATCACCGGATTGTATGTTCCTGATTCCGGTCAAATTCTTTTGAATGGTCAGGTCACTGATATTCGCCTGCACAGGCATTTATTTTCAGTTATTTTCAGCGACTTTCACCTTTTCGATCGTTTATATGGCATGCCTGACGCAGATGAAAATAAAGTAAAAAAATTACTTCATTTGATGCAATTGGAACAGAAAGTAGATTTTAGCGGCGGCAAATTCAGCACCACCAATCTGTCAACCGGGCAAAAAAAGAGATTGGCATTAGTCATAGCTATGATGGAAGACAGTCCGATCTATATTTTCGATGAATGGGCAGCCGAGCAAGATCCATATTTCAGACAATATTTTTATGAAACTATACTGCCGGGATTCAAATCAGATGGGAAAACAGTCATTGCGATTACCCATCACGATCAGTATTTCCATTTAGCAGACAGGGTCGTGAAGATGGAATATGGACAGGTTGTTTAGTATTGGGGAAAATCTCCCAAACAGTATGGCTCATATGGGTTCTATAAGTAATAAGTAAGTAAAGTAAGTAAGATTAAGTAATTAAGTGATTAAGTAAGTCGGTAAGTAAGGGTAAGTAAGGGTCGGACCAGTAATTTTTTTAACTCATCAAAATAATAAGAAATTATAATAATCAAATATAAATTCTTTCCCTTAGAGGTCTTATTTTGATAACGACATGATGCTTCTAAGAGGTAATTTTATGAAGGGTTATAGGGTAGGAACTTAATAGGGTCTTTTGAGTTCAGGTTTGGGAATGGCAACGCCAAATGCTGATACAACTCAAGACTAATAAAATCATCTCCTTTCATATGAATTGTGAGCAAGGTTAAATAGAAATCAATCGGTTAAAACTCGGACAACGACCCAATCGCAGGGCTTGAAGTCTGAGAAACACACAATCGGTTAAAGCTCGGACAACGGCTCAATCGCAGGGGTAAAGTCTGAGAAAACACGCAACTGAGCTAATTTAGTACAGTCACACAATTACTAAACTTCTTTACACCAGTAAACAATTAAATTAATTAATATTTAATTGTTAATAACCAAACAATTAAGCGGATGGAACCGCTTATTTTTATCGTTATACTCCCAATTTTGTACGTTAAGGTGTTGTAACAAAATATGGATTATGTTAATAGTTTGATTGTGAACAAATTTTAAAAGGACTATTTGAAATCCACTGACAGCGGCT
>Ga0272440_1003268_pt1 | contig 12195 bp, 5 predicted proteins | sample SSMMMBAug17_FD_192440 | JGI IMG/M metagenome (GOLD analysis project Ga0272440, IMG submission 192440) | Marine sediment archaeal communities from Little Sippewissett salt marsh, Falmouth, MA, United States - SSM-MMB-Aug17 | ecosystem: Environmental > Aquatic > Marine > Wetlands > Sediment ... | reverse complement strand
ACTGGGATAAAGCCTTCAAAAATGGCATGGCCTCCAGAGGTCTGACTTACAGTGGACAATATACATGGATCTCAACAGAAATGTATTGGTTGATCAATCATGAGGTCACCCCCAGAAATATGGCGCTGTCGTGTGCAAACTGTCATGGCAGTTTGAAGTCAAAAGCGGAAAATTCGCGAAATTCACGAACCTGTAATCGATGTCATCAGGATAATCGGGATGTTGATTTCAATGCACTTGCCACAAAAGGAATTGATTTTAAATGGTTGGAATCTCGTGGCCGAGATGCCGGAAATTTAATAGACACGACGGATTACATTAATTTTAAATCGTTGGGATACAAAGGTGATCCGGTAATTTATGGCGGTCGGTTTAAACAATTGCCTTTGGGATGGAAGGAATAGTTTTTTTTTCGTTCATTATCATACAAGGCCTGGCAGAATTCTGCCGGGCTTTTTTTTTTACAATACAATATTCAATTTTTGCGACAACAAAAAAAATAATGAAATAATGAGAAATATATACTATATTCAATACATTTTGAGGGTGAATATATTGAAAAAACTAATTATTTTATTTCTTTCTATGACATATGCTTATTCGGTACATGCGATAAACGACCATCCCCAAGGCATTATTGTTGATGGCAGTCTTACTGGCACATCAAGTATTGAACTTACCGGGCCAGAATATCAAATAAAAGCAAAATATGGCAGATTGGAACAAACGAACCTCTTTCATAGCTTTTCACAGTTTAATTTACATTCTGGTGAACGTGCTGTCTTTTCAGGGCCTGAAAGCGTTCAAAATATAATCAGCCGAGTTTCAGGGCAACATATTTCCTGGATTGATGGCAGCATTGAATCCAGTATCCCCAATGCAAACTTTTATTTGTTGAATCCATCAGGCGTTATTTTTGGAAAGAATGCAATTCTTGATATCGATGGTTCTTTTTATGTGAGTACTGCGGATTATCTTACATTGGGTAATCATGGTGTATTCAATACAAATGGTTTATTAGATTTTGATATACTGACATCAGAAGCGCCAGCGGCTTTCGGATTTATTGAGCCATCAATGACATCCATTGTTTTTAAAGGCGGTGAAAAAACGAATGCCACACCGGAACTGGGCATACATGTTTCAGAGGGTCAACGCATATCTGTTATTGCCGGCAATATTCATATGAAAGGTTCCTGGTATCAAACCCAGCTGATTGATGATTATGGCAACCTGGTTTTTAAACCGGTTCTTGATGAATGGGGATGGCCTGTTTATGAAATTCAAACTGATGAAAATGGGGAACCGATTTATGATCAGTGGGGATTACCTGTTTATCTATTGGATGAAAAAGGAAACCAGATACCTGTTCTTGCACTGGATGAAAACAATAATCCGATACCAGTGATGGAAACAGTTTATCCTGCAACGCTTCTTGCATCAGGCGGTCAAATACAGTTACTCACTTCCGGGCCTGAAACTGAAATTTCAATTGATCCAGATCCTTTGCATGATGAAAATCTGGAAGGCGTAATTCATATTTCAGAAAAAGCTGAAATCAATGTGAGCGGCCAGGGAGGCGGGGATATTATCATTAAAGGCGGTCAATTCTTTTTGGATCATAGCAACCTTCGTTCTGAAACATTTGGAAATAGTGATGGCGGAAAAATTGATATTCATGCAAACAATGTCAATCTCAGACGCGGAGCGCATATATCAGCAAATATATATGGCACAGGAAAGGGGTCAGACATTCAAATTCAAGCCACCAGCAATATTACTGCAGAACTGCAAAGCGACATTGATTCATGCACCACAACGATCAGCGCCCTGTCTGAGCATTATTTGATAGACAATGAAACAGGTGATTGCGGACGTATTCATTTAGCGTCAAAAATGATTTTGTTTAAGGATGATGCACAAATCGCAAGCTCACAAAAAGGAAAGGATGCTGCTATTTCACTTGAGGCGGATACTGTATCATTTATAGAATCGGCACAGATTCGATCTATCCGATATGGATCAGAAAATGCGGGTATTTCAATTATTGCCAATGAAATGATTGAATTTAATGCTGCTGAGTTGAATGTTTATTCGGATCAAAATGGAAACTCACAATCTGCTGATCCAGGAAATATCTACTTGAAAGCCAATGACATATTATTTTCAGAAAAAGCCTGTATTTCTTATGAAACACATGGAAATGCTGAAGATATTACGATTGAAGGAAACACGATTTCATTTATTGATGGGTCATACATTGAAACGATTGCAAGAAAGACAGGCCTGGCATCACATATAAAATTACTGGCCCAAACGTCTTTGCTGTTTTCAGGAAAAAAAGATCTCCATGATCAACCTGTTCAGAGCAGTTACATTTCCATGCAAGCAAATGATCAGGCACATCTGCCATCATTATTACTTGATGCGCAAAACATTTCATTTATGAATTGGGCATATATCGCATCAGAAAACAATTCCACAGGTAAAGGCGGAAATGTCACATTGAAAGCAGATGGATCAATATCTTTCATCAGCAATGTGCATAATTATAGTTTTGGTATTGGTAGCAGCAATGGCGTAGAACTGTTGATTTATGGGGAAACAGGTATTCGCCTGACAACAAAGAGTTTGGCTAAAAATGCTGGTGATGCAGGAAAATTGTTGCTTGAGGCTGAAAATATTTTTTTTGTAGATGGTGCGTTTATCAAAGCGAACACGATGGGCAATGGAATGGGGGGTGACGTAACCCTCATCGCCAGTCAACATGTTTTGTTTGATGGTGAATCACAATGGTTTGATAATGCGCCAACAGCAAATGATAATCCCTGGAATACAAAAATTGATATCACCAGTTCTGGCGAAAACCGAAACAGTGGCGATTCTGGAAAACTTATCATTGATGCGAATTCGATTGAATTTAGCAATGGTGCAATGATAAACACAGAAAGTCTTGGAACAGGGAATGGTGGAATGATTCAATTAAATGCGCGCGATACAATTTCGTTTTGGGGTGAAGATGATGACTCGTCTGTCAGTTCCATTCATGCATCCACAAAATATCATGAAGTGGGCGCTGGAGATGCCGGTTCAATTGAGATACATGCAAAACGATTTCTGCTATCCAAGGGGGCTTTTATTAATTCAAGCAGTTATGGTGAAGGCAATGGCGGTAGTATACATGTTGTTGCGGATAAAATTTCTCTTTCAGGAGTGGATCGAAATGGCAACCCATCAAATATCTATTCCGGCTCAGAAAGTACATCACTGCTTCCTGGAGATGGCGGAACCATCATTTTTTCTGCAAAAAATATATCTCTTTCTTCTCAGGCGTATCTATCAACTGCATCTAAAGGTAATGGAAAAGCTGGAAACATTGAATTACATGCTGACTCAATTTATCTGGACAATCTATCCGCTATTCGTTCAGGTTCTGAATCTGAAAATTATTATGTTGTTGAGAACAAAAGTGCAATTGATGCCAAATTTATTCTTTCTGGAGATCGTATTTCTGTTTCTGAAACAAACAAAATGCTTGTTTTTACCGGAAAAATTTCTGGCGGCGCAGTAAGGTTTATTCGGTATTATGAGGTTGATACGCTTGATGCACTTCCCCCGAGCGGGTTAATTTCAGAAGGTGATATGGCAGTTGTTTCAGACGATGGAACAGGAAATCAAGCCGACTATATTTGTATTTTGGATCCTGAGTTTAATATTCCCATGTGGATTCGTTTTAATCCAGACAATGTGACAACCTTTCCAGATATGACTGAAATGAATCAGATAAATAATACCACTGTGCCAGAAAATGAGGTGCCCCCATATGCAAATGGCATTGTCAAAGTGCGCGATGATGGATATGGTAAAGAAGCCATATTTGTGTGTTCATCAAAACAAAACCAGATTTGTTTTCCACCCCACTATTATCTCAATATAATGAGAATAGGACATTTTAATCTTGATCATCGGTCCCAATTAACTGAAATATCTAAGCAGCTTGCATTAGAAAATGGCGATCATTTTACAATCCATACAGACAGCAGCGAATATGTTTTTTACAATGGCGCATTTATTAAATTGAATAGTACTGTTCATGTCATGGACAGTAAAGAGGGGATATTCGATTTAATTCAGGCGCAAACAGGTGATTTTGTATCAACCTCAGATAATGGCAAAAATTATATTTATTCCGGAAAAAACTGGCTGACGCCAAGACAGACAGATTTAATCGTTTCAGATATAGCGGCCATGCATAATCTTGCCGCTGAATCCGGTGATATTGTTTATGTTGTAAATACAGACAATGAAAAAAATCCAGGCAATTTTTTATTTGCTGACAACCAGTGGATCCCATTTGCCAAAGGAAAGGGCAATGATATTCAAATTGAAGGAAAAAATCTGGTTATGAATCACAGCAGTATCAGTACATCAACCTTTGGGCATGGCAATGCCGCAAATATTTCGCTCAATGTAGACAACATCCAACTGGACGCAAATGCATCCTTACAATCAGAAAGCACGGCCACAAAATTTGGCGGATGTGCCGGTACGATTCAGATTCATTCAAAAAACGCTGTCAGACTTATTGGAAACAGTGCATTAAGTACCAAAACACTTGATGCTGGAGGAGGAAAAGTTTTCGTTGATGCTGAAAAATCCATTTCACTCCTCAATGGAGAAATCACCAGTAGTGTCAAACAGGGTGCGGGTGAAGGGGGTGATGTCAATCTGCGATCAGCGTTTATGTTGATGAATCATGCCAAAATTACAGCCAATGCGGATGAAGGCGATGGTGGCGCTATTTTTATTACTGCGGATTATTTTATCAAATCTGCTGATAGTCCGATTGAAGCCACCTCAAACAGAGGGAATGATGGTACTGTAAAAATTGATGCCCCGGATATCAATATTACGAAAGGGTTGATCGCTTTGCCATCTACTCTTCTAAACGCTTCCCAGTGGTTGAGAACACCCTGTACAAATCGCACTGGACAAGAGAGCAGCCATTTCATTATAAAGGGAAGGGATGCAGTGTCTGAAAAATATGATGATTTTTTGTCAAGTCCGCCTTCTCGGATTGCCCGATAAACCAACAGTGCGTGAATGACTTTTCATAAAGCTGATATTCAATTTATTTGGCATCTCAGAAATATCTTGGATGACAGGGACGCATGTACAGGTTATGGGAACTCTGTCTATATCATTTTTCAACTTCAAGAGATTGTAATGATAAGATTCAGTAAACTATCTTGATTTCCGGAAAATCATACACTGGCAAAAAGCGAATTCAAACGCCACACATGGTTCATATCGACCGATATTTGTTGATTTGACTGATAGAGATGGATTCAAACGTTTGGAAGAAAGCAATTCATCAGTTGAAAAAGGAGATACCGAAGCCATATTGGAATTGATTTTTCTGCCATTATATGGCAACTTATACAAAGAAACCTTTGTCAACCTTTATCATCAGGACATTGATTATGATCCCAATGACATGGGTCAGGCATGGTTAAAGCAGTATGGCTTGATTAAAGAAATGAATGCTATTACCATTTTTGAGAAAATATACCGAACAATAAAGTAATAAAAAATGAGCATATTTATTCAGGAGTAAGTCATGTCAGTTATATATAAAAGGCCCACAAAATTTTTTGAAGAGCAAGGTGTTGTTTCTCCAGATCATTGTTATTTTGTCTCATTGGATAATGTTGGCAATACAAAAAATCAAGATATCAAAACAATGGTTGATATTGGAAGATACTTTACCATCTTTGCACCACGTCAAAGTGGAAAAACAACATTTTTTATTAATTTTTGCAGGTTATTAGAAAAAGATCCGCTTTATATTCCTATTCTGCTCAGTTTTCAAACCTGTCAAAAACTGTCCAGTACTGAATTTTATGAAAATATTCATTCAAATATTAAAGAACAAACGACTGATCGCCTGAAAAAACTGAATTGCAAAGAATTAGGTGATGTCATCAAATGTTTCAATGATTTTATTATTACCAACCATAATTCTTTTTATAAACTCTTTAAAAATCTCAATGATATTATCCATCAAAAAAAGATTATCATTTTCATTGATGAATTTGATGGTATCCCGCTTTCAGAATTGGAAAATTTTTTGATGGTACTCAGAGATTTATATCAGAATTATAAACATACCCAAAAGAAAGCCCTTTATTCTGTGGGCCTTGTGGGAATTCGAAATATTGCGAAGTTAGTGGTGGGCGGTGTATCTCCCTTTAATATTGCTGATCAGGTCAACCTGCCCATGTTTAGTTTCACCAATGTCAAAAATTTATATGGACAATACACGCAAGAAACCAATCAGCCCTTCAGCGATGAAGCGGTTCAACTGATATATGAACAAACCTATGGTCAACCCTGGCTTGTCAATCGGTTGGGGACAATACTGACTGTTAATATCAAACCCAATACCACTGATATCATTCTTCCAAAAGATGTAGATATGGCCATTAATCGTCTTCTCAAAGAAGATAACGCTCATTTTGATAATCTTTACGAAAAAGCACTTTTATACAAAGAAACCTTTGTCAACCTTTATCATCAGGACATTGATTATGATCCCAATGACATGGGTCAGGCATGGTTAAAGCAGTATGGCTTGATTAAAGAAATGAATGGAAAAGCAATTATCGCAAACCCTGTTTACAAGAAACGTTTTGCAACCATATCAAAACAACATATTTCAAATATAGTTCAACCAAAAATGGATGGGCATGAAAACAAACCATTAATATTTCTCTGTCATGCAAAGGAAGATATCGAGTTTGTCAGGTCTTTATATCATCGACTCAAACAAGAAAATCTGACGCCCTGGCTGGATGAAATCGACATTTTTCCTGGCCAGAATTGGGATATTGAAATTCAACGCGCCATCAAGAAAACCGATTTTGCATTAATCTGTCTTTCCAGCATTTCAGTTCAAAAAAAGGGGTATTTACATAAAGAAATCAAGTGGGCATTGGACAGGCAGTCGGAAATGCCTGAGGGTGACATCTTTGTCATTCCAGTAAAAATAGAACCCTGCATATTAGAAAATCGCCTGTCAGGCATTCATTCAGTTGATTTATTTGAAACCAGTGGCTTTGAAAAATTGATTCAGAGCATCAGATATCAAGTTCAAAAAAATGGAAAAGCGGTCAAAGGTCAAAACAAAAACCTTCAGCAGCCAAATGATCTCATTCAACAACTTAAGCAGGGAATTAATAAACTATCACTGAATCATCAAGACAAGGAAGATATCAACATTCAAATCAATATGCTGGAAGCACAATTAAAATCAAACCGAAAACATGTATCAATTATTAAGGTTGTTATAGAAACAATTCATCAGTTGATTAAAGATACTGCTGATAATGATTTAATGAAAGTCATGGATCAGATAAAGAGGGTAATGGAATAGGATGAAAACATATATAAATAATAAAGGACGACAAATGAACAATTTAAAACCCAATACGTCCGCAGGAAAGATTTTAATCATTGATGATGATGAACAAAATATAAATGTATTAACGAACTTGTTACAATCATTTGGTTTTATTGCCGAGGCATCACAAGACGTTGATCAGGTAGTGCCTTTGGTAAAACAAACCTCTCCGGACCTGATTTTGCTGGGTATTCTAATTCCTGAAGTCAATGGAAAGGACGCCCTGTCCTTTCTTTCAAAAAATCAAATGGATCTTGTACTTATGGATGTTGAAATGCCTGAAATGAATGGGATTGAAGCCACGCAGCGAATCCGAAAGGGCGAAGCAGGATCAAAAAATGCAAATATCCCCATTATTGCAATGACTGCCCATGCTTTAACTGATTTCCGAGATACATGCATAAACTGCGGAATGAATGACTATATATCAAAACCTGTCAATATTTCTGAATTGGAAATGGTTCTCAATAAATATTGCAATTCCATGACACCAACTTCTCATATTTTACAAAAGAAGCACAATGAATCCAACAATGAAGACATATTGAACAAAAAAGAGGCATTAACACGTTTGGATGGTTGTGAACAAATTTATGACATGATCTGCAGCTCTTTTTTTAATGATATTAAAGATATGCTTGATAATATTCGCCAGGGGATTAACAATAAAAACCAGGAACAGATCCGACATCATGCCCATGCTTTAAAAGGATTGTGTGGAAACATTTGTGCAAACACCAGCAAGGCATTTAGCCAACAAATAGAATTATTGGCGAAAGAAAGTGTGAACAATTTTGAACAAATAGAACAATTGTTTGACACCCTTTTAGCAGAGCTTGAAAAAGTTAAAGAGATAATTGATAATAGCACTAAAATGGCAATTAATATTTAATAATGAATAACATACTGGATGAACAAAGAGGTGTTGATCTTATTCAATTCCTTTCCATGAAATGCGATCAAACCCCAAAGCAACAACAGCAAAAGATTTTAATCGTAATTCTGAATATTTTTGCTTTAATGATGTTGCATATTCATTGGCCTGACTGATCGCCCTATCCATACTCTCTTTGATACATGGTAATTGATCCAGCGCTTTTTGATCCATATTGCGGGCATTTTCGCCTGTCAGTTTGGCCTCACTTAAGGAAACATACTTGAATTCAATTAAAATATCAAATATTTCAAATCTGCGTTTGTCCGGTCGGATAATCATGGTTAAGTCGGTATACCGGCGATCTATTTCAGTTTCTGAATCCATAATGTAAAGATTGTCATTATAGAGCAGGGTGAGAAAGGCTGTTTTTACTGTAAGTTCGTTCGCCCAGGCATAATCCCGATTGCTGAGAATTTTGAAATAGTGATTCACCACAAAATCGCATAAAGGTTGGATATCGGCTTTTTGATACAGTTGTTTTGCAGAAAGAATGCCATTGTCACGAATCATGGGATCAATCAGCAGCATGTTTCTAATTCGGTCAATGTACAGGGGTTTCATGGCAAGATTGGGAATTTTCAATGACAGATCTCCGCCCGGGGTTTCACCACCTATGGTGAGCGCTCCCACATAGTACAAATATGATGCAATAAAATGTCGGTCTTTTGATTGATCCATCAAAAGATCATCTATTCCAAATCGTTCTTTTAATTCTGATATTTCAATGCGGGACTGTTTATGGCCCAGATCGAGAATCATGCTTTCGCCAATGGGTAATTTGGAAATATAGGTAATTTTTTGGGTATCGACAGCCAGGTTTTCGTCCATCATTTTTTCAGGCAGTTCACAGTACTCATAAAATTCCTTTAAAAAATACAAACATAAGGTTGGGTTGTATAAATATTCTTTTGTTCTCTTACAAAATCGATAGCCATTGTAATATGTCTTCATTAGATGATAGGCTTTATCTACCATCTCAGGTGCCATATCGCACTCTGAAACAATTTTTTTCAGGCATTGTTTGATTTCATCTGGTGATAATCCACAGAGCTGATGAAATCGTAAATCCAGATATTTATTAAGGGCAATATTATAACCGCTGGTAATATCACTCATGACAACAGGTGAGACACCTGTAATAAATGTTTTATCAAAGCCATCACTGTTTGTTCCTGATTTTAAAGCTTTGAACAAGGTTTTTAGGGGACCATCCTTTTTGACAAAGAGTGTATAGGGATCGTTTTCAGTATGATCTGAGATTGTTTTATTCAACATCAATTCATTGGCAAAGTTATCGTATTCATCAATGAGGAGAAAAATGGATCTCTCAGATTGACGTATTGCACTCAGCATTGATTCTATGGATGAAATCGCATTGGTTGGATTAATTCTAATTGATTGTGAAATCCATTCTTTATAGTAAATACTAAATGTTGTGATGCGTTCATTAACATGATCCATCATAAACTGCTGAAGTTCTTGTGTGCTGCCATACGCACCAATGCATGAAAAATCCAACTTCAAAATAAAATAGCGATTATGCAATGGCGTTGGATTTTTTCCAATATGCAAGTGACCGAACAGTTCGTCAAACCGATCTTTTTTGGCAATATCATAGTAGTTTTCCAGCATGGACAGAACAAGGCTTTTGCCAAAACGTCTGGGACGTAGAAAAAGAATGGATTTCCCTGCATTTTCAATAATCGGTATTATATGGGTGCGATCACAATAAAAATAGTTTTGGGTGACTATTTCTTTAAAATCACTGATACCATAAGGGAATTTCATTGGTTGCCTCCTGGATGAACAAAAAGGTGTTGATCTTATTCAATTCCTTTCCATGAAATGCGATCAAACCCCAAAGCAACAACAGCAAAAGATTTTAATCGTAATTCTGAATATTTTTGCTTTAATGATGTTGCATATTCATTGGCCTGACTGATCGCCCTATCCATACTCTCTTTGATACATGGTAATTGATCCAGCGCTTTTTGATCCATATTGCGGGCATTTTCGCCTGTCAGTTTGGCCTCACTTAAGGAAACATACTTGAATTCAATTAAAATATCAAATATTTCAAATCTGCGTTTGTCCGGTCGGATAATCATGGTTAAGTCGGTATACCGGCGATCTATTTCAGTTTCTGAATCCATAATGTAAAGATTGTCATTATAGAGCAGGGTGAGAAAGGCTGTTTTTACTGTAAGTTCGTTCGCCCAGGCATAATCCCGATTGCTGAGAATTTTGAAATAGTGATTCACCACAAAATCGCATAAAGGTTGGATATCTCCTTTTGTATATATCAGTTCGGCTGCCATTTTTCCTTTGTCCCGAATATATGGATCAGGAATCAGCATTTGAACGATTCGATCAATATAAAGTGATTTCATGAGAAGATTGGGAATTTGAAGCGCAGTGTTGCCAGTGAGTGTTTCGCCGGCTATTGTTAGCGCACCAACATAATATAAATAGGATGCGATGAATTGCCGATCTTTAGAAATATCCAATAAAAGATCTTCAATACCAAATCGTTCTTTTAATTCTGATATTTCAATGCGGGACTGTTTATGGCCCAGATCAAGAATCATGCTTTCGCCTATGGGTAATTTGGAAATATAGGTAATTTTTTGGGTATCGACAGCCAGGTTTTCGTCCATCATTTTTTTGGGGAATTTGCAATAATCATGAAATGACTGAAGAAAGTACAAACTCAAGGTTGGGTTGTACAAATATTCATCAGAATCGGTACAAAATCGATACCCATTGTAATATGTCTGCATAAGATCATAAGCTTTATCTGCCATTTCAGGTGCCATATCGCATTCTGAAACAATTTCTTTCAGGCATTGTTTGATTTCATCTGATTTTAATCCACAGAGCTGATGAAATCGTAAATCCAGATATTTATTAAGGGCAATATTATAACCGCTGGTAATATCACTCATGACAACAGGTGAGACACCTGTAATAAATGTTTTATCAAAGCCATCACTGTTTGTTCCTGATTTTAAAGCTTTGAACAAGGTTTTTAGGGGACCATCCTTTTTGACAAAGAGTGTATAGGGATCGTTTTCAGTATGATCTGAGATTGTTTTATTCAACATCAATTCATTGGCAAAGTTATCGTATTCATCAATGAGGAGAAAAATGGATCTCTCAGATTGACGTATTGCACTCAGCATTGATTCTATGGATGAAATCGCATTGGTTGGATTAATTCTAATTGATTGTGAAATCCATTCTTTATAGTAAATACTAAATGTTGTGATGCGTTCATTAACATGATCCATCATAAACTGCTGAAGTTCTTGTGTGCTGCCATACGCACCAATGCATGAAAAATCCAACTTCAAAATAAAATAGCGATTATGCAATGGTGTTGGATTTTTTCCAATATGCAAGTGACCGAACAGTTCGTCAAACCGATCTTTTTTGGCAATATCATAGTAGTTTTCCAGCATGGAGAGAACAAGACTTTTGCCAAAACGTCTGGGACGTAGAAAAAGAATGGAGTCACCTGCGTTTTCAATGGTTGGAATCAAGTAGGTTCGGTCGCAATAAAAGTAATTGTTTGAAATAATTTTATTAAAATCACTGATGCCATAAGGGAATTTCATTGGTTGCCTCCTGATGTGCCGCACAACAAAGTTGTTTAAAATATTCATTCTTAGGGGCGCATTCCCAAAAAGTAGGACGTTATATCCAAATTGCCTAAACGCCTGGAGTTGAAACTCCAGGCTATTCCTGTGTCGTCCCAAAGGGACTTGAAGTGTCTTGTCTACCAAATCTAAAGGTT
>Ga0272440_1003266_pt1 | contig 12200 bp, 3 predicted proteins | sample SSMMMBAug17_FD_192440 | JGI IMG/M metagenome (GOLD analysis project Ga0272440, IMG submission 192440) | Marine sediment archaeal communities from Little Sippewissett salt marsh, Falmouth, MA, United States - SSM-MMB-Aug17 | ecosystem: Environmental > Aquatic > Marine > Wetlands > Sediment ... | reverse complement strand
GCATTAAAATATTCATTAATCTGCTCTTCATTCATTTCTCTAAGATAGACAATTTCAGATCTATCGTCATCCATCTGATAATTATATTCAGCATCATCAAACTCAGAAGGTTCAATAGATCTATTAAAAAATTTTGATTGTTCACTTAGATCCTTAAAAAAATGAGTTCTACAGGTTAGAACAATTTTTCCACCATTTTTTGATGCATTCCGAATTTCATTATACCTGTTTTGAGCTATACGCCAACCAGAGCGGTCTGTCATTTCATCAAAAGCATCAAAAAACAGTATGACTTTTCCAGATTTGATTAATTGATCAAATTTAACAATATCAATATTTTTAAAACCATTTTGGGAAAAATGATTACTGATTATCCCTTTTAGAGTTGTTTCCTGAGTTATTTCTTTAAGAGAAATAAAAACAGGTAAAGGATATTTCACTGAATTCTTTGAAAAATTTTGCAAAAGTTGATAACTAAGAAATTCTGCAAGGCAGGTTTTTCCTGTTCCTAAATCACCTAGAATAACTATAAAAGGGCATTCTTTATCCTGGGTCCATTGGTCAAAATAGCTTAAAGCAGGGAAACGTTCAAACGTAATATCAGTCTCAATTTCAGGGTTGATAAAACCATTTCCTCCACCCCATTTTTCTTGTATTTTCTTTTCATAATTTGAAATTTGTTGATTAATATATTCTTCAATAGGAAACAATTCATAAAAAAGTTCTTTATATGTCAAACACGAAACTTTGTTTTTTTCCATTAATAACAAAGCCTCGGAATCAAATCCACGTGATGACACAACAATAAGAGAATGAGGTTGGTAATTATTCTTATTATTAATCAATTCATTACATAGACTAATATCAACAGTACAATCTTTACATTCCACTATATTTCTATTGATAACACCACAGTGTTTTTGATCAATAATCAACGAAGTCGTGGACCCAGTATTTTCTTTTATGGGATAACCTGCAATATTATATAAATTTTGGACTTCTTGTGTAAAGATATGCTGTTTTTCTAAGCCAGGTTCCACAAAAACATCTTGCACAACTAATTCATTTTCAAAATTTGAATCAATAATTTGAGGTGGAGGTTCATTCAAGGTGGACGATAATTTTCGACTGCCGTCTATCATTCCAATTTCAGTAGCAAAAAAATAAACAGCCAGTTCACTCACTGTAACTCCTTGTCTTTCTGCTTCGAACTTTAATTTATTTTTTAAATCTTTAGGTACTCGAATTGTTAAATCATTAGATGCAGACATATTCAAACTCCTGATTTTTATAACTCTGTAGTCATTGAAAACATTTATGTAACAAAAATAATTAGCAATTTTTTATTTCAGCTTATTGAACCTCCTGACTGTTATTACATATCTTATTAAAATTCAATGATTTTTATTATTTTATTAAAAAAACAAATAGGATTTTATAAGTCTATACTCGACAATTTTGGCATCCTTCATATTTGTTGAAAAGTTGAAATTTTCTCAATCACATGATAGTTAGGGATCATAAGTAAATTTGAAATGTTTTTAGTTAAGTTAGCTATTTTTCTGAAAAAAAATTGATGGATGCTATAAACAATAATTATGAAGGTGAAAATTTTATGATGGATGAGCAGACTTCAAAAATTCAACATTCAAATAAAATAATATCCTGGAGGCATTTATGAGACGATTTCATTCTTATGGCCCGGTGGATAGTGAAGAACATTTTTTTGTTGAACGTGATGAACTCATAAATAAATGTACAAACCAGTTAGTCGGTAATCCGGATAAAAGTGGACATTATTTTACCATTTGGGCTCCCAGACAAACTGGTAAAACATGGATTACTCGAAAAAGTGTTTTTCAAGTAAAAAAGATGTACGCTGATTCCTTTATTGTTGGCGATATTTCCATGGAGCCATATCATCATGATAAATATTCAAGCACTCATTTGTTCAAAACTTTTCAAAAAGAGTTGAATTTGACATTTGATTTAAATCTTTCAGAAATCACTTCATGGTACCAATGGCTTGAACTTTTTGAAAAACGAAACAAATTTTTCAACAAACCACTCATTTTATTAATAGATGAATTTGATAAATTACCAACACATGTAATCAATAACCTTGTATCTAAATTCAGACATATGTATTTAAATAAAGATAATTATGTACTTCATGGTCTTGCTTTGATCGGAGTTCGAGCTGTCCTTGGGGTGGATAGTCAAAAAGGGTCACCATTCAATATTCAACGTTCTATTCATATCCCAAATCTAACCTTTGAAGAAGTCCAAAAGATGTTTAATGATTATCAATCAGAAAGTGGTCAGAAAGTTGAACCACAGGTTGTTAAGCGCCTTTTTGAATCAACCAGTGGACAACCCGGACTCATCGGCTGGTTTGGGGAATTGATGACTGAAAAGTACAATCAATTTCAAGATAAACCTATAAATATGGATTCTTGGAATGAAGTCTATGCCGCTTCTATTCATATTGAGCATAATAATACGATTCAAAATTTGATTGTGAAAGCAAAAAATGAGTATAAAACAGAAGTGTTAAAATTGTTTAAGGATTCAAATATTGATTTTTCATTTAACGTTGATTGGTGCAATTACATGTACATGCATGGTTTGATCAATTATGAAAAAATTCGTCAATTAAACGAAATTAAATATGTTTGTCGTTTTTCATCACCTTATGTGCAATCCTGTCTGTATGCTGTTTTTACAGGTGAAGTTGAAAAAAAACAGACTGGGCAGGTTATGCCCCTTGATCCATTAGATTTTTTAGAAGATATATTTGATCCACCATTATTAAACATTCCCGCACTATTAGATAGATACAAGGATTATCTTAAACGTTTAAAAGATAATGATGAAAATCCCTGGGCAAATCAGCCCCGAAGGAAAACTGATCATCACTTAACTGAAGCAGTTGGACATTTTCATTTATACTTTTGGTTAAAAATGGCTATAGACAGTGTGTGCTCAATCATCCCTGAATTTCCTACAGGCAATGGAAAGGTAGATCTTCACATTAAGTGTAAACAAGATAAAAAAGGTCTCATTGAGGTTAAAAGCTTTATTAATCCTTTAAAACTTAATGATGCCTTAATTCAAGCTTCTGAATATGCAGAAAAAACATTTTATTCTGAAATTACAATTGCCATGTTTGCACCTTTTACTGATGATGATGTACTCAATCAAATTTCCATGGAAAAGACGATCAATAATGTAAAAGTCAATGTTGTGGCTATTGGCCAAGGATAAAAACATTATAGAAAGGTTGTTATGATTCAATTATATTCTGAATGTCCTGAGTTAGCAGAGTCAGAGACAAAAGCACTTACAATTGTAGGGCATAAACATTTACCAAATGGTACATAGCTCAGAATCTGACTGATTACAATGGGTGTATCGCTAAATTCAGTGGAAAAGCTAATGGTTTCGAAATCTTCGCCCCTGGTACATCAAACCCAGACTGCAAAAATATTTTTTTCATTTTGCGTAATATTTTCATTTTTCCATTGTTTGTTTTCAAGTTTTCTAAAATCAAATATTATCAAGTAACCTTTTTTCAAGTTCAATGTATCCAAATAACCAGATAATTGTATAATACCTTTCTTGTGAGCTTCTGAACCTCTCCATATTTTCAACTCTACAATATACTGTTTATTCATCCAAGTTATAACAACATCCAATCTTCGTTCTTCTGATATCTGTACTTCTTTAAAATCAAACCCATTGCCATTTATAATTGGTTTTAAAAAAGCAAGAAAAATAAGCCTTCCATGTTTTTCTAAAAAACTAACATCTTTTTTGCTATATTCACATTTCATAAACTCTTGAAATTTTAATAAAATTTTTTCAATATTTAAAGTATTATCACTTAGAATAAAATCGTCTCTAAAATTATAATCATATGGAGTTATTGATGTTTCCATCTTAGACGATAAATAATTATATATTACTTGTTCATATATTCTGTTATGTATCTGTAATATTTTATTTTTATTTTTAAAAATTCCATATATGGTTCCAGTGCCAATAATTGGATTTAATTCATTGTATACTTTTCTTGCTCCTTCAATCAGTAAGTCATAAATAATATTATAAAGATCTGGATTATTTTCCAAATTATTAATCAAGCTTTCGAAATTAGTATTTTTTTCCCAAATTAATTGTTCTGCTGCTATATCAACATCTTTTAATGACCATTGTTGATTTTTCATTATTACTTCATCAATAATTTTGCATAATTTGCTAACAAGAAAAGGATATCCTGATGTATAATAATAGAGCCTTTCTGAAATTTCATTAATATTAATTTCTATATTCTTATTTTCTTTATAATCTTTAAGCATTGTCCCTATTTCATAAGGACTAAAACTCATTTCTGTCTTAAATTCAGCAGCAATATTCCATGGGCTATTATATTTTTTTTCAGCTTCAGGTCTTAATTTGATTTTTAGATTTCTAACATCATGTACTCCTGCTAAAATAACATTATGAAATGTAAAGTCTCTTGAATAGTCCCTTTTTAAATATTTATCTCTGATCATTCCAAGAAAACTAATAAAAAGTTGACTATCAGAACTTTTATCTACTTCATCAATCATTAAAACAATATTTTTAGAGGAATTTTTACATACAGTTGTAATAAATTTTGAAACATCTTTAAGACTTTCTGTTTTCATATTTAAAAGCATTTTTGTTGACTGATTTAGCATTTCCATTTCATCTTGAATCATTTCAGCAAAACCATTTGAAAATAATTTTTCATCAAGAAAAAAAGAATCACCAATACCTTCAAAACTGATAACTAATCCTATATAATCATCACCATAATTTAATAATTCAGACAATAAATATAGTATAGTAGTTTTTCCATACTGTCTTGGCTTACTAATTATAAAGTAATCACCATCATTAACCATTTGCATAATTTGATTCAATTTATTCTTTGTATCAACAATGTAATGCTTTTCAGGATTGCAGACGCCTGTTATGTTAAATTTCTTTTGTATTGATTGATTCATTTTATTCCTTTTGTTGATATAATTTATTAAAGTTTCGCAGCTGTTTCAATTTTCAGTATTTTGAGCAATTTTATATTGATTGTCAAGAAACTCTTCCTTTTATGACAGATAAGTCCAACTTTTCAGCAAAAGAAGTTTTTACATCAAAACGTATTTTAGGCAAAGCAATATCGTCATTTGGTAAAGAACATGTATAATTAAGATATGTAATTAAGGAATCTATAATGGTCCTATAGTATAATATTTTTTCTATGGCGGCAAAAATTTGTTGGATTTTTTTATTGGACGCTTTTTTGGTAACTTTTGTAATATTTAATTTAATTAAAGGTTTGAAGGTTCTTTTTAATCTTTTGCTAAATTTTTGAAATACCTTTCTTGAAAATTGTTGAATAAACTCCAGCAAATAAAATACAAACAAATAATAATACAAAAGAAATCATTGATTGATTACCAATAACTCCAATAAAACAATTGCCTGGTGCTTCAGCTGAATAAGGATCAATTGTTTCTGGTTTTGGTGTGTTTTTTACAACATCCAAAGCAATAGAACTTAAATGTGGAGCTTGCAGCAGAAGGAAATGATCTCCAGACAGATAGATACATTCCATTTTTTCTGTGTGGAATCCCTCATTAGCATCACCTTTTTCATTTACCTTTACAGGGACTGTATCAGTTATTTTACCAACAAATGTTGAATAATCTGCTGATTCAGAATTTATTAATATAGGCAATGTTATAGCTGGTGGAATTTCGTTATTTAGATCACTCAATCTCTGGCCTGACTCATTTAACATTGGATTATAATGCACAGGTATTAGAGGATTTGTATCATTTAAAAACAACTTAATACTAACGCCTGTTCCTAAAGAATCTTTGCCAAATGTATAATTACTGATCATTACCCTTAGTCTTTCACCAGGGGCAATATTTCGCATATTTGGATCATTGAAATTTATATCATAAGTATCAGTCTGCTCATTATATTTTAAATTGTCTGAGACATCTACAAATAAGTAGTCCAATGGAATTGGCGGAATGTTTATATCTGCCGGTGCATCATTACCATTTATATCCTTCATCATAATATGAAGCGTTGTACCTATTAATGGATAAAAAACACTTTCTCCATTTGCTATGTATTGTATTTCACCATATTGATTTTCAAATTCTTTTTCATCTGGAGCTCTGTGTTTTTGTTTACTTTCTGGAGATCCATATATTACATAGTAAATAGTGTTTGTATCAACTGGGATTTCTGGATTCTCATTATCATAAAATTTAAAAATAATTCGATATGTTATATCACCTAACGAAGGTCCATCAATTTTTTCTGTATATGGGGATTCAGTTGTCCAGGAATATGTATATGGAGCATCTTTAGTACCATTTCTCGTGGCCTTTCGTGTATAAATTGATTGATCAACAGGTGTTTCTGTTCCATCAGGTAGTACAATTTTCATCATAAATCTTGTAAAATTTTCTCTAACAACATGTAATTGAAAGCCTTGTTCATTGTAAGTATGAGATAATTCTACAGTTGGTTGCAAGGGGTCAAATCCAGGATCTGTTATCAAATCCGCTTGAATATAAACACTTTCATTTTCAATTTTAATTATTTTTGAATTTTCTGAGGAATATTCAAAAGGTTGATAATATTTACCCACTATCAACAATCGATAATTGCCTTTTTCAACAGGGATTTTAAACTGAAAGGTATTATTAATTCCCTCGCGATAAATTTTACCTGTGTCAGACATCAATAACATAAAATCATAAGGATCGCCATTTGTATAATCTCCAGCTAATTTGATATTCAATTCTGTATATTCAACTATTGGAGCTTTTATTGTTATATGAACTTGTGCAGAGACTGTTTGTTTTCCATCGTTAACAGCAAATTCAAATGTATCCGCGCCAGTTTTATTAGCATCAGCAAAATAAATAAATTCTCCAGATACTGGATTAGAAATAATTGCCATACCTTTTGTTCCTTGTGATGTTATCCTGCTGACAAGGATATCATTATCAGGATCATTGAACTTCAACTGGCCATATGCCATGCCTCCCATATCAACTTCAACTGTACCACTGGTTGCAACTGGTGGGTCGTTAATATTTTTAATATTTATAATAACTTGTGCAATATCAGAATGAACCTGTCCATCATGTACTCTAAATGAAAAACGATCTGTTCCAGAATAATTAAAAGCAGGAGTATAAATACAAGGTGATGAACCAGTCAATTGTCCATGTTTTGGCAGCCCAATAATTTCGTATTCCAATTTATCCATATCAATATCTGTAGCAGATAAAATCAAACGAATAGGAACTTCTTCAATAGCTGATACTGTTTGATTTTTTGCTGTGGGAATATCATTTACAGACTCTACTTCTAACTTAATTCTACCAAAAACTACTTCGGTTCCATCACTGACCTGGTAAATCCATTGATCCAGTCCATAAAAATTGGCAATAGGAGAATAAATAAAGCTTTCACTATTATCTGTTGGAATTAAAATGCCATGCATTGGAGAAGAAGAAATTTGATAGTCAAGAGAATCACCATCAACATCATTAGCTACCAAAGTTAAAAGTAAAGACATATCTTCAAGTAAATTCAAAGTACGATCTGGTTCAGCAATAACTGGGGAATCGTTTACTGGTTTGACATATATTTTCAATGTTTGTGGAGAACCATCATTTACAGTATATGAAATTTGATCATCTCCATTAAAGTTTGCTGATGGTGTATAAGTTAAATCAGGAGCTTTGCCACTCAGCATTCCATGAACAGGAGATGTTATTATTTTAAAGCTTGCATTATCTGCATTTTGTCCATCAGAAACAGGAAGACTAAAGGCAATGGGTTGATCTTCCAAAGTAAATATATCTGCCTTATTAACACCAGTCCAAACTTTCACAGTAGCCAGATTGGAATATAGCTTACCATCAAAAGCTCTATAAATAACCTGATCCTGTCCCCAGAATCCTGGGTCAGGAGTATATTCAAGTGTGTTTAAAATAATTTTTACATCACCATGTTCAGGTGATTGAACTATCTGGTATTGAATATTGTTGATATCATTATCTATATCTGTAACTTTTAAGTTTACACTAACAGGAATATTTTCATCAGTAATAGCTTCGTTACCATAAGCCTGAGGAGCATCATTGACTGGGGTTATAGTAACATCAATAGCTGCCACAGAAGTATAGGCAGAATTTTCACCATCTATTATCCTAAATAAAAATCTATCTGCTCCAAACTGATCTTTAAAAGGAGAATAAACAAAAGCACCAGTAGCAGGATTGGTTATATTAGCTGTTCCCAATTTTCCCTGTTGTAAAATTTCATACTGCATTGGGAAACCATCTATATCCATTCCTTCAAGGATTCCAGCAACATATTGATCTTCAAGTAATCCAATGCTACCATCAAACGCAACTGGAGGATCATTTACATCTTGAATATCAATAGTTATTGTTGCTGTATTGGATTCAAGAATTCCATCATAGACTTTGAACATAAATGAATCCTGACCATTGACATTGGAGTTGGGTTGATAGTTAAATGTTCCAATATTTGGATCAACAATTGTAACTTTTCCTTTTGAAGTATTACTTGTCAGCAAATAGTAAAGCTTATCATTATTAGCATCAATTGCTTTTAGCTGTGCTGTAAGAGTTTGATCTTCAAGAATTTCATGCACTGCTTCAAAAGCTTCTGGAGCAACATTTTTGGGCTCAACTGTAATATGAATAGTACTTTCTGAACTTTCATATCCATCCATAACATGAATTGTAAAATAGTCAGCCCCTTTAAAACCTTGCATTGGAATATAAACCAGGTCAGGAGCTTCGCCTGTTACCTGTCCATTAGGTGGAGGGTCAATGCTAATGGACAGGGGATCATCTTCAATATCTGCTATTATGACATTTATTGGAAGTGATGAATCTTCCAATACAGTTAAAGATGATGGCATACTTATTGATGGAGCATCATTAACTGGTTTTACATATATTTTCATACTAACAGGTAGTTCATTGTTTTCAGAAGAATAACTAAATTGATCATAGCCATTGAAATTCAGATCTGGTGTATAAGTTACAGTTTTACCTGTTCCACTGATTTTTCCAAATTCTGGCAATGAAGTCATCGTATAAGGTTCATCCTGGTTCAGATCATTTAAGGTAAAAGTTATTGGCGTATCTTCATTAGTTATAATATCTGCATCTGGACCGCCTATGGTAATAGATACTGTTGCGGTATAAGAATTTTCTTTTGTATCAAATGCAGTAAAGTAAAAAGCATCTACAGCGCGTTTTTCGACAATTGGAGTATAAATTAAATCAGGTGCATGTCCACTTAAAACTCCTCTTTCTGGAGTTTTAACTATATTAAATTGAAGAGGATCTCCATCCATATCTGTTGCTCTTAATGTGATATTAACAGGTGTCAGAATTGCAGTTTCAACGCTTTGATTGTAAGCAGTTGGTTTATCGTTAATTGCTTTTATATGAATAAGAATAGTTCCAGGTTCTGATGTCTTTTTTCCATCATTGGCAGTAAAGCTTATAGTATCTGTGCCATACTGGTTTGGGTTAGGAGTATACAAGAACTCACCTGTTGATGAATCTGTTACATGTACTCGCCCTAATTTTCCTGGAACAATAATTTTATATGTCAGGCTGTCACCATCAATATCGGTTGCTTCCATAAAGCCTGTTGTTTTAACATCTTCATCTGTATATACACTGGATTCTTTTGCAACAGGGGCTGTATTGATACGTGAAAAAGAAACTGCAATGGTATGATTTTCAGTGACTGAGTCAAATATATATTTTAGTTCATTTACATCAACTGTTTGATCGTCAACCAATACAGAATCAATTTCATAGCCTTGTTCAGGAGTAAAGGAAAATGTTTGACTATTTCCTCCTATAACCTGGACTTCACCTTTTGGATAGATACTACCATTTGAGCTGGCTATTGCAGTAATTGTAAATTGGGTTAGTTTAAATGTCGCTCTTATTGTCTGATTATTGCGAACATCCATGAATGTATAAACATTTCCACTGATAGTTACAGGAGAATCGTTTACATAAACTGCATCTAATTCATATCCTGGATCTGGTAGCAAGCGAATGGTCTGAAAACCTCCATCAGAAACAGGAATTACTCCTGATGGTTCAACTTTCCCAAAATCTCCAGATGTTGCTGTAATGCTTACAATTTTTTCAAAGGTAACAATAAAGGTATGATCTTCTGTTACAGAATCAAACTCATAAATATTATCTATCAAATCAACATCTTTACCATCAACAAGTACCTGATCTACTCCATAGCCATCATCAGGAGAAACAGTAAGTGTTTGACTTTCATTCAAAGGAATTTCAATAACACTTTCTGAAGGAGAAACATTTCCATTATCTCCAACAGTAACTGAAACACGATGTGTTATTGGTTTAAATTGTACTTGAATGCTATGGCTGGCATTTACATTATTAAAGGTATATTCCAATTCATTTAAATTTATGGCTTTTCCATCAATTAGAACACGATCAACCCGATAGCTATCATCTGGAATTATATTAAATGTTTGAGAACTACCTTCTTCAACGTCTATTTGTCCCTCAGGTTCCAATCTACCATTTTCACTTGAAGAAGCATCTATAGAATAAACAACAACAGGTTCTTCATAAACAGTTGAAGCAGAAGTATCTGCAACATTGTTGGCTTTGTCACGATAACGCACATAAATCTTTTTACTACCAGAGCCCTCAGGTAATTGCCAGTTTCTTGTTTTTGAACGAAGTTCCCATGAACCTCCTTCAGAATAGCTAACATTACTAATATACATTTCTGATGCACCTGTTGCTCCTAAAACAAGTTCTATACTTCTATTACTGGTCTGAACAGGTGGTATTACACTTACATTTGTAGGAGGAACAGTATCAATTCTAAAGGCAATGGATGTAGTCTTGCCAATTCGACCTTCTTTATCTACTGGTGATACGTGAAAATAATAGCTAACATCATCACCATCAAGGTCACTACTGGTAATCTTTCTTGTACGAATAGGAGGTTTTTCAACTGTATTGAATTTATTAAAAGATGTTGATGCTGTTTTATTAAAGGTATTGTAATAACCAGTAACATCTTCTGAACCAGAATCTGGAGGTTCCCATTGAATAGTAATATTTGGGTCATTAGATAAATGGCCTCCAGTCTCAGTTGTTGCACGAAGTCTACTAATTCTTATATAAGGATGACTTGTAGATCGTAGATTTTTAACAGAACCTAAAGTAGATGACATTCCCAAGTCTAAATAATTAAAAGTATTTCGTTTTCTTTTAGTATCGTCTGAAAAAGCAAATTTAACAATATCTCCAGTTTTAAACAAAGCAGCATCTTTTTGTTTCTTTTTACCAGTTCCATCATCTCCAGCCCATTGTTCTTTTCCAGAATTCTTTGATAAAAATCTAAGCTGATATTTTTTATCTGCAGATAATCCACTTGCTGTAAAATTACCTGAAGTATCAGCCTGAAGAGTTTTTAGGAAACCAGCATTACTGTCAAAAAGATCAATTAAAACAGTATCTCCAATAGCATCAGCAACAGTACCGCTTAATTCATTTGCAGTGCTTTTTGAAAGTAGCAATTCAACAGTATCTCCGACAGATCTTCCACCTTTGGATTGTGATGGATAATCATTTGAATATACAGTAACAACATAGTCATCTAAAGTATTTCCTTGTTGATCAACAGGTTTTAGTTCAACCACAGTAAAAAATCCATCATTATCTGTACTGGCGACTCCTCCAAAACCTTCACTCCCTTTCATTGATTCAGAAAAAATTTCAACAGAGATATTAGATAATCCTGATCCTGAGGCCTTATCTCTTACATAACCAGAAATAGAACCACTTTGTTCAAGTGTAAAATCTATTGATAATGAAGGATTTTGCTCAATTTTTTCTTGTTTAATATAATCATCCGAGCTTGCAGTTATAACGTAATCAGTGGCTTCAGGAACATTGTTTAATTCATATTCACCATTTTTATCAGTTTTTAGCTTTTTCCAATAATTAGCTTTTTGTGAGAGTACAGTAATATCAATATTTTTCAATTCATCTCCATTACTATCAGTAACTTTACCCCCA
>Ga0272440_1003265_pt1 | contig 12201 bp, 7 predicted proteins | sample SSMMMBAug17_FD_192440 | JGI IMG/M metagenome (GOLD analysis project Ga0272440, IMG submission 192440) | Marine sediment archaeal communities from Little Sippewissett salt marsh, Falmouth, MA, United States - SSM-MMB-Aug17 | ecosystem: Environmental > Aquatic > Marine > Wetlands > Sediment ... | reverse complement strand
AATCATCGGTACGTCATTGAACTAAAAATTTGGCGCGGTAATAAATATCATCAGGAAGGCTTGAAACAACTCAGCGACTATCTGGATATTTACTCTCTTAAACAAGGAGCATTATTAATTTTCAATTTCAACAAAACTAAAGAATACAAGCAAGAAAATATCGTTATTGATGACAAACAGGTGTATACTGTGTGGGTGTGATTTTATAGTAAACTCCTAAGTTCATCCCATTTTTCCTGTTATTCAACAGACAATGAGAATGAATAATGCTTCCCCCTTCGGTTGGATACGCACAAGCCTTATCTATTAATGTGTAATGGGTTTGTTAAGGAAGCTGATATCAATGCTTTTAGTTCATCAACTGAACTAAAAAAAGCAACAGTATGGTCTTTTTGGAGTTTTTTCCTGAATTGTTCTACCTTACTTAGATCAGTATCCATAAATTTTCGTTTCCACATTGCATCTTCGTGCAACATAAAAATAAAACATGGTTTTTGGGTTGCTTGAGCACGTTCGTATTCTAAATGGGTAATGGATTTATTTTGGCCCTGTGGAATATAGCCATATCGCCAGGCAAATAAGCCAATGTATACATCGCACTGGGAGACATCTTCCAGACATTTATCCAATGGGCGTTTATCAGATGCTATATAATCTTCCATAGCAATGACATCTATTTGCCATTGTCTTAAAGTGTCATAAACAGCTTTGCGATGTGTTTCCAAGTCTTCGTATGTTGATGAAATGTATATTTTGGAACTGGATTTTTTTGCATCACTGGATTCATTCGGTTTTATCGGAACTTCATCAGAAGTGATAGAAAAACCCTCATATGTCCATTCAGATATCACTCGTTTTTTAATATTAAAGCTTATGCCAATCAGAATGATTTCTTTATCAAATTGTTTGAATGAAAGAATTTCATTATCCTGTTTTAAACATTTAATCAGTTCAGTTGTTGAATGACTACAGCTAAATGCTGTGAAAATAATGGATGTTTCGTTTTCAATCATGATCACCATTTTGTGATCAATATTGATAGTGCGTGTAAAAGGACAGGCACTTCTGATCAGCATATAAAAAAATTGATGAAACCAGTCATGGTTTTGGTTGTCGAATTCAGGAACAATCGTTAGAATATCCTGAATGCGCTTTATGCCCAGTGCAAAACGTTTGTTGGTGAAATCCTGGTTGATTCTAAAGTGACCCGACAGATTATCAGAGGCTGACAGTCGGCCATATTTGATCATTAATAATCTTAAAAAAGATTGTCTGACTTCAATATTTGGAAAGTCAAATTTATATTTATTGCTGTTATCAATGAATTGAACGTCATCAATGGTAATATAACCTGTTTGAAATAAGAGCGATGCTGGGTTTAGATTATCAGGTTCAAATGAATTAAAATCATCTTCATTTAATGTGATGGTTTCAATTTTTGGAAGAGAGAAATGTTGATTAACCAATAAATTGATTAAAAATGTTGGGGTAGCAGTTCCAAACCAAAAATTTTGATATTCCTGCTTATATAGGGCATTTAAGATTGAAATAGGATTATATACTTTTTTATTTGATGAAGAAAACCGAAAACCATCATAATGATTTTTTAAGGCTTTATAAATCATTAATTCATCCAGGTCTTTATCTTCAGCCCATTTCTGAACCCAGGGATGAAAATAATGTCTCAATTCATCAGATGTATAGCCCAGTAAGGTCGCAAACTGGGTATTCATTGTCAGATCATTTAAATTATTCAATTCTGAAAATATTGACACCTGACTAAATTTTGAGACACCGGTGATAAACAGTAATTCTACCAGAGTACCGGCTTCAATATCCTTAAGTACACCAAAAAATTCTTTCATTATTTTTCGATTGGCTTTTGCAATGTCAATATCATCAGGAATATGGTCAATGATAGGTTTATCATATTCATCAATCAAAATAACAATTTTACTTTTTGTTTTTTTACTGACTGTGATGATAAATTCTTTAAACTGTTCTTTAATATCAATTTGCTTAAGGTCAATATCATATTTTTGGGCATTGGATATCAGAGAGGCACTTAATCCACGTAGAAGTGCCTCTGGATTTGAACAGGAAATACTATTAAAGTCCATCAACAAAATGGGCCATTCTCTCCATTCCCAATTCGTGTGTTGACCGAGCCACAGATTGTCAAAGTACTGCTGATGTCCCAGATACAAATGTTTTAAGGTAGAAACCAACAGGCTTTTGCCAAATCGCCTGGGTCTGGAGAAAAAATAATAATTGGGAATGGAAACCATCTGATAAATCAGTTCTGTTTTATCTACATAAACCATTTGTCGGGTGTATATTTCTTCAAAATTAAACTTGTTAATTGGTAATAATGCATTAGAGATTGTCATGATGGTTTTCCTTTTTTTTGTATTTGCTGGATAAAGTCAGGAAAAATTTATTTTTAATATGTTGTTAGTTAATAAATAATATTGTAAACGCTTTGCAATGTCAAGATTGCCAACATTTATTAAACGATAGTTAAGGGGTGCAATCCCATTTAGTGGCAAAAAAAATGTAAAAAACAACTTTGAATAAAAAAATTTTAAAAAAGATATTGACAATCTTCGTCCCCTCTCCTTAGGCCCATAGCCGTCAGGCTAAGAGCAAATGTAGTTATTGCAATTTCCAGCGTAGGGGCGAACCTTATGTTCGCCCTCGAACAATTATAATAAAATTTTTTGTATAAATATCTTTATAAGAAAAAATTGACAATTTAAAATAAAGATTTTATATATTAAGGTTATTTTATATTAAAAAAAAATTTAAATAAATTGAATTAAGGAAAAAAAATGCGTATGCAAAATGTGAAAGTAGGACGCAATTCACTTTGTCCATGTGGTAGTGGTAAAAAGTATAAAAAATGCTGTATGAACAAAAAACAGAAGGTTGAACAAAATTTTATATCTAAACCATCAATTCCTACAAATAATCTGGCAAGTTATTATGCCAAAAAATACCAAATTCATTTGAAAAAAACTCGTGATATTGAGCTTATAAAAAGGGCGGGCAAACTTGTTATTGAAACATTAAATTTAGTAGAATCAGAATTAAAAGCAGGTATGACAACTGAAGAAATAAACACTATTGTCCACGAATTCACAATAAAAAACAAAGCAAAACCCGCTACACTTAATTATAATGGATATCCTAAAAGCACATGTGTTTCAATTGACAACGAGGTTTGTCACGGTGTACCAGGAAATCGTGTAATAAAAGATGGAAATATTGTAAATGTTGATATTACTTCTATCTTAGATGGATATGTTGCAGATGCCAACAAAACTTTTTTTGTGGGGGAACCATCACCAGAAGCTCATAAAGTTGTTTCAGTTGCAGAAGCTTGTTTGCGTAAAGGTATGAAAAAAGTAAGATCAGGGAATACTATTGGGGATATTGGATGGACTATACAAAAATATGCAGAAGAGCAAAACTGTTCTGTTGTTGAAGCCTATGTTGGACATGGTGTTGGATTTGCGTTTCACGAATTACCTCATGTCCCACACTTTGGAAAAAAAGGTGATGGGATTAAACTAATTCCTGGTATGGTTTTTACTATTGAGCCAATGATCAATTTAGGCAAAAAAGAGGTAAAAGTTTTGTCTGACAAATGGACAGCTGTAACTGTTGATAATTCTCTTTCTGCTCAGTTTGAACAGACAATTCTTGTTACTGAAAATGGTTATGAAAGTCTGACTCCTTTTTAGAAGTTTATATTTAGAGTTAAGCAATGAATTTACTTAATACTTTTTGAGCTTTTTCATAATCATATGAAGATATTAATATATTAAGCTCCTCTGAAATTGGTAATTGTTCTTTTGATATTTTAGATAATAAGTCATTAAAAAAATAAATAGCAGTTGTGCGTCCTTCGTCGAGTAATTTAAACAATTCTTTTAATTTTAATTTAAGAGTTTCATCATCTATATTATTTGAAATTTTCAATTTGCTTGAAAGATTTATTTTTTTATTTGACTCTAAAACAGGAATTTTTTCTTTGATACCTTCAATAATATCATTTATTGTTTCAACCAATTCATTTAAAGCTGTTTTTATTTCATCTTTCAAATTAGATTTAATTGCCTTTTCTAACAATAATGCTTTTTTATACAATTTTTCAGCTCCAAGATTTCCACCTAAGCCCTTTAGGGTATGAACCAAAACTTTTAAGTCTTTGAATTGTTTTTTTTGCTCAAGATCTAATAGTTTCTCACCTGTTTTTTGATATTCTTTATAGAAATCTAACAATAGATTTCTGTATAATGATTCATTTCCAGCAGCCCTTTTGAGGCCTGTTTTGACATTTAAACCTTCAATCTTTAAAACATGCAAAGATGATTGTTGATCTTGAATTGGATTATTTTGTTTTTCAGACATTGATACCTTATCAAAATGAATCCATTGTGATAACATTTCAAGACAATTCTCAGGATCAATAGGTTTGGCAAGATAACCTAACATTCCAGCTCGTAAACATTTTTCCCTGGTGCTGCTTTGAGTATGAGCGGTTATTGCAATAACTGGTATTTCCGGCTGGTTATTAGTTTCTAATAGCTCTTGTATTTTTTTTGTTGCTAAAAATCCATCTAAAACAGGCATTCTGATATCCATTAGTATGGCATCAAATAGAGAAGCTTGTTTGTTTAATTTTTCTTTAATACAATCAACAGCCTCTTGACCATTACTAACGATTTTTATATTGATACCAGCCTTTTCTAATATATTTTTCATCAGTTGTTGATTCATTTCATTGTCTTCAGCCAATAAAACAGATGTATTTGAAAATTTATACTGTTTCCTTACTTTAAAATCTTCTTTAGATTCATTAGTATTCTTTTGTGAAATATCACTAGAATATGTCTTTTTGCTAATATATTCTGACTCAATAAAAGTTTTATAGCAATGCAATCGCAAATATGTTTCTATTCTTACCCAGATAAGTGCTTTAATATATGGAGCACAAATAATATCTGATATTCCCATGGCAAATGCTTTGGGGATATCAACAAGATCAGGCGAAGAAGTTATAAGTAAAATAGGTAAAGATTTTTTAAGCACAGAGATCTGGTAGCATAGTTCATATGGATCTATAAATGAAATATGGATTGAAATCAGTACAATACGTATCTTTTCCTTGACAATATACTCAAGGATATTGTTTTTTTCTGCAATACTCTTAATTGGATATGTTCCCTGAACTAACATATTTTCAAGAACTTTTTCCTCAATCTTTTGAGGATCATATACAAAAAGAATTGGCTCTGTTCCTTGAATATCTTTAGAAATCATTTTAAAATCCTTTTTCCTTTTATTTTTACTTTAAAGGTGATAATAAATACATTATAATTTAACATTAAGAATATTGCAATTATTATAATAATATAGGAATAAAAAGTGTTTAATTTACTAAGTCAACCATATAATTTTATTACTTTAAATACTATAATTGTTTCTGCATTTTTAATCACTCTTGTTATGCTAATTTCAAATATAAAAAAACGAAAAAAGGGAAACAGATCACTGGAAGAATTAAAAGTTCATCTGGAAAAAATGGTTGAAGAAAGAACACGAGAACTTACAATTTCAAATCAGCAACTTCAGGAAGAAATAGTCAAGCGGGAACGTGCACAGGAAGCTTTACGCAGGGCGAAAGAAGCAGCAGAATCGGCTAATCGCGCAAAAAGTCATTTCTTAGCTAACATGAGCCATGAACTTAGAACCCCATTAAATGCAATTTTAGGTTTTTCAAAACTAATGGAGCAAAATCCTGATGCAACAGAGCTTCAAAGGGAAAACCTCGGAATCATTAACAAAAGTGGAGAACACCTTTTAGCATTAATTAATGACGTGCTCGAAATGTCAAAAATTGAGGCTGGCCAGATAAAATTGAATCTAACAGAATTTGATTTACATAACAGTATCAAGGGCATAGAAGATATGATTCGTGGCAGAGCAGAAGAAAAAGGACTTATTTTTAATACTGATTACAAAAATTCTCCTCAATATGTTAAAACAGATGAAGGTAAATTTCGACAAGTATTAATAAATCTCTTAAGTAATGCTATAAAATTCACTGACTCTGGCGTAATTTATCTTAGAGTTTATAAAAAAAATGAGGATTACGAAACATATTTAAAATCAAAAACTTTACATGTTGAAATAGAAGATACTGGCATAGGTATTCCTGAAAAAGAAAGTCATACAATTTTTGATTCATTTTCTAAAATCAGCCATGATAAATATGGAATTGAGGGTACAGGACTTGGGCTTTCAATAAGTAAAAAATTAATAGAATTAATGGGGGGAGAAATTTATATTGAAAGCAAGGAAAAGCAGGGATCAATATTTAATTTTTCTATTAAATATGATCTCATAAATCATGCAAACCCAACATATGTTATACAGACAAAAAGAATAATTTCAGTAGATAAAAACTTTCAACATTTAAAAATATTAGTTGCTGAGGATAAATGGGAAAATCGATTGTTACTAAAACGTATTTTGATTCGAGTAGGGCTTAATGTCATTGAAGCTCAAAATGGAAAAGAAGCAATTCGAGAATTTGAAATACATTATCCAGAAATTATTTTTATGGATATTCGGATGCCAGCCATGAGTGGTATTAATGCAACGCGCAAAATAAGAACTCTTTCCAGAGGAAAGAAAGTTAAAATTATTGCAATAACAGCTCATGCTTTTGAAGAATTTCGAGAAGAAATTCTTGCTATTGGATTTGATGATTTTATTCGAAAACCATACAGAGAGTTAGATATTTTTGAATGTATTCAAAAGTATACAGGAGCAACATTTTTAACTAAAGCTAATCATTATAATAATCATAATATTTTACCTTCTGAAACAGATTTGGTTGAAATAGACCCTCAAGAACTGTCAAATCTGCCCCAAAATATCAGAACAAAACTTAAGAATGCAGCTCTTGACCTGGATGTCAGTATGTTTGAAACAATTATTAAAGAAATTAATTCTTCATATCCAGATATCGCAAAATCATTATTGGAATTATCCAGACAATTTCGATATGATCATGTTTTAAAATATATAGATATTTAAGGATTTACATATTAAGGTATTTTTCAGAAATTATCTTAAAAGATATGAAAGGAAAGCAAATTATGTCAGAAAAGTCAGATGAAAAAGGGATAATTTTAATAGTCGACAATCGAGCAGAAAATTTGCGATTACTGGAGAATATACTAACAGAAGAGGGATATAAGGTTCGACCCGCTATTAGTGGCTCTCTGGCATTAATGACTATAAAGTCAACTTTGCCAGATTTGATAATTTTGGATATCAGAATGCCAGATATTGATGGTTTTGCTGTATGTAAAATTTTAAAATCAGAAGATACAACAAAAGAGATTCCTGTAATTTTTATAAGTGCTTTGGATGAATCTATGAATAAGCTTAAAGCTTTTGAGCTTGGCGGTGTGGATTATATTACAAAACCATTTGAAGCACGAGAGGTATTGGCAAGGGTAAAAACGCAGTTTGACATGAGAAACATGCAAAAAATATTAGCTGAACAAAATAAACAACTTCAAAATGAAATTACAGAAAGAAAAGAAATTGAACTTCAACTGCAAAAAACACAACAAGAACTAGAAATGCGAGTAAAAAAACGTACTAAAGCATTAGAGCAAGCTAATTTTGATCTTCAAACAGAAATCCAGGAAAGGAAGGAAGCTGAAAAAGATAAGGAGATACTTTTACGACAGCTCCAACAAGCCCAAAAATTAGAAGCTATTGGTACTTTGGCAGGAGGTATTGCTCATGATTTTAATAATATACTGGCTATTGTCCATACCTGTTCGCAACTGGTAATGGCAGAAATTGATCCTGAGACCATTGCTTATAAAAATATGGAAAAAATCTTAAAATCAAGTAAAAGGGCATCAGAGTTAGTCAATCAAATATTAACATTTAGTAAAAGACATCAAACATCTAACTTTGCTCCAATATCACTTGTTCCTATCTTAAAAGAATCTATTAAATTATTGGAATCGACACTTCCTACCAGTATAACGCTTAAAAGTAATATTGATACAATTACTGAAATAGTATCAGGAGATTCTATACAAATATATCAGGTTGTAATGAATCTTTGCACAAATGCTTATCATGCTATGGAAAAAAATGATAATGGAGAACTTAGTATCTCACTAACCAGACATATGATAAAAAAGAAAGATACTGCAAAATATTTTCCATTAAAAGAAGGGATGTATTTAAAATTAGAAATTAAAGATACTGGTGAAGGAATTGATCCATCGATTATAGATAGAATTTTTGATCCATATTTTACAACAAAAGGAAAAGGACGTGGAACCGGCCTGGGGCTTGCTGTAACTCTTGGTATTATTGAAAAACATAAAGGTAGCATTAAGGTTAAAAGCAAAAAACAAGAAGGTACAATATTTACAATTTATCTTCCTGTAAGTGATCAGGAACCTGTTTTAAAAGCTGAAACAAAAAAACCAATCCAAAGTGGGAATGAACATATTCTTTTAGTGGATGATGAAAGCGATTTGCTTTATACAGTTAAACTACTTTTAGAGCATTTGGGATATAAAGTAACAATTCAAAACTCTTCTTCCATGGCACTGGCGGAATTCGAAAAAAAATCTTTTTCTTATGACCTTATTATTGCTGACATGGGTATGCCAGAAATGAATGGTAAACAATTGTCTATGAAGATTAAAAAAATAAGAAATAATATTCCAATTCTTTTGTGCTCTGGGAAAACACCAGAGATATCAGAAAAAGAAATGAAGGAGTGTGGAATTAGCGGTTTTTTAATGAAACCATTTTTAAAAAGAGAACTTTCTGAAAAAATTAGAGAAGTTTTATCATCAGTTTGATAATTTCCAGGATTTTATCCTTTCTATTCTGGCACGATACTCTTCTAAGTGATTCAATAATTCCTCAAGTATTTTTTCTTCATAAAGCTTACCAGCCAAACGATACCAAAGAGACCTGCAACGATCTTTCACCAGTTTAAAATCTTCAGGGTTTAGATTGGTTTCTTTAGCACCATATTTGACCATTGCCTGATAAGCTCTCAAACTATCCTGACGATTTTTTTTACAAAACTCAATCATCTCTCTATCTCTAAACTTTTGAATTTTTTTTCGGTATTCTTCGGGAATACGATTCCAAGCATCAAGAGATATTAATGCAGTTGATGGAGAATAGCGTATTTTCATAGGATTAATATATTTAACTTGTGGATAAATCTGGCTTCCAACAACCCAAAGTGCAGGTCCTATGAATGCATTCATTTTATTCTTTCGAATATCTGTTGAACCTTGCTTGATAGTCCTTATAATAGGATTTACACCAAAAGATTCCAGGACGGCTTTTTCCAGTGAACCAAAGCAAGATACAAAAGTTGCTTTTTTAAAATCTTCAATTCGTGTCAAAGGATATTTGGTCGAATAGATTTGATCAAAATCCTGGTCAGTCCAAAGTACCAGTTTATAACCATTTCTTTCAGTAATCTTATCAAATATTTTAATCATTTTTTTTCTAATATAATCAACTTCATCATAATTTTGAAATAAAAAAGGTAATTCCAGAACTGTCATTTCAGGACAAGCCAAAATTGTTCCATGTGCAGAAAATGATGCCCCATCAAGTTTTCCTGCTTTCATTAAACGAACATATTCTTCTTCTTCTCCTAAAGTACCATTCCAGTAAAATTTAAGCTTTACCTCATGATTTGTTTCTCGCTTGATTCCAGGAATAATAATTTCTCTGATATGCTTGGCCCATCCAACAGCTTTTGGAGCAAGAGTAGCAATGCGAATAACATAATGGTCACGCTTCCCATAAGCTGGTGAAAAAAATGATGTAAAAAAAGCTACTAATACAACAATTAAAAATGCAAATTGTTGTTTTGACAAAATTTTCATTACTTAAATCCTTAATATTGCTATGAATAAATTTGCCCTGTTTGTTCTGTATGATATCCACCTAATTTACTTACGCTCTTCTTAAATTCGTTAGAATTTATAACAGTAACCAATGCCTGTATCATAGGTGTTTGCCAATGTGAATCAGGAATAATTATATCATATTGTTCACGAATAACTGGAACAAAATGCAGATTAAGAGCATTTGCTGCTGATAGAACCCCAAGGCCAACATCTGCTGTACCACTGAGAACATTTACTGCAACACCCATGTGAGTGTATTCATCCATGTCATAACCTTTAATTTCTTTCGGGTTAATTGAATTTTTCTGCAATAAATAATCCAAAAGTACGCGAGTTCCAGAACCAGCCTGTCTGTTAATCATGCAAACATCATTTCTTTGCAAGTCTTTAATGTCAATAATATTTTTGGGATTATCAGGTAAAACAATAAGGCCTTGCTCTCTCATCACTAAATGTATACACTTTATTGGAATACCCTTTAAATATTTTTTTATATAACTTATATTGTATGAACCATCACTTGTGTCCAGCAAATGTGAACCTGCAATATGACAGGCTCCTCGTTTCAATGCAAGTAAGCCACCAATACTTCCAACATGACTTGATGCCAGTTTAATGCCAGGAAATTTTTTACTTATAAGGTTAGATAAAATATCTAATGAATTGTCATGGCTTCCCACAGCCACAATAGTATTTTCAATTGAAGTTTCATCGTGAAGTAGTTCAGCAAAAATAGCATCAGTAGTCTTTATTCCTTCCGAATGCCTGGGGACTCTAATAATGCCATCAGCCTGGGTGAATGTTGTTATTCCTCCTGCACCACGAGGTAAAGAAGTTGCCATTACAGTATCTCCAACTTTACCAAGTTTTACACGTATAAATTCTTCAATTCCTAACTTTGATGGCATATTACGTGTTATTTTTACAGGTATTTTTTTTCGTTCTGGTTCTGGACTATTTAACATCTGATATATCATTGGCCGAATGAATTGATCAAAAATAACAATCGCTGAAACAGGATATCCTGGTATTCCAACAACAGGAGTTTGCTGAATATCACTTAAAATAACTGGTTTTCCAGGCATAATGGTAACACCATGTAATAAAATTTTACCAGTTTGCTCAATAACAGTTCGCGTATAATCTGATTCACCTGCAGAAGATCCACCTACCAAAAGGATCATATCATAATTCTTTATATTTTCCAGAATAGTTTGTTTGATATCTTCTGGATCATCAGGAACTATTTCATGCTTTGTCGCATTAGCACCACATTCTTGAGCACATAATTTAATCATAGTGCTATTTGATTCAATAACTTTTCCTTGGGACAGCTTATTTGCATTTAGTTTATTCCAATCAACTAATTCATTACCAGTGGGTATAATTAAAATCTCAGGTTTTTTTCTAACACAAACCTTAAAAACAGCTCCAGATAATAATGCTCCAATACAATAGGGAGTTATGGTGTGATTTTGAGGAAACAACATTTCAGTAGCTACTATATCTTCTCCCATTTTTCTAACATGTTGCCAGGGAATAGCAGGAGCTTCTATTGTTACCTGACCATTTTCTTCCTTTATTACATTCTCAATCATAATAACTGCATTAGTATTTTTTGGTAATACATTTCCTGTATTAACATAAAAAACATCTTTTCCTGGACTTAAGGAGATTGGGCTATCAACATGAGCTTTATAGGTATTTTCTGCCAATACTGCAATGCCATCCATAGCAGCTGCATGATAATTTGGATTAGAAAAATTTGCAAAAACAGGCTCTGCTAATATACGCCCATTGGCATTAATTGTTTCAACATTTTCTGACATAGTCTGTATATCAATGTTAGAAAAATGGTCAAACCAGCAAGATTTTGCATCTTCCAGGCTTTTCATATGGAGATAAACATTTCGTTTTTCAAATTTCATATTATTCCTTAACAAAAGACTAAATCACTAAAACCTCAACTAAGTCATCTTTTTCTAAACCTTCTGAATTTTCAGGCACAACAATCAGACCATCAGCCTGAACCATAGTTTTAATCAGTCCAGATTTTCCCTGAACAGGAGAAGCTATAACATCAGATAAATTGTTTTCAAGTTTTACCCTGATATATTCTTCACGCCCATGAGAGGATGCAATATTTCTTGATAACCGAGCCTTTACTTTGGGCATTGAATAAAAAGGAGGGTTTTTCTCACCTGCA
>Ga0272440_1003264_pt1 | contig 12208 bp, 4 predicted proteins | sample SSMMMBAug17_FD_192440 | JGI IMG/M metagenome (GOLD analysis project Ga0272440, IMG submission 192440) | Marine sediment archaeal communities from Little Sippewissett salt marsh, Falmouth, MA, United States - SSM-MMB-Aug17 | ecosystem: Environmental > Aquatic > Marine > Wetlands > Sediment ... | reverse complement strand
GTAGGAACGTCTGTTTCCTTGAGGATCAGTGATTATTTCAGGAAAACCTTGATCGTTATTTTCACAAACTGTTGTATGGCCTAAAGGATTTGTTATTTCAACCTGTTTACCATCAGATTTGAATTCTTGCTTCCATATGGCACCTGTAGGATCTTCCCATTCGATGGGTAAGCCTTTCTCATCATATCTAAATATTTGAGATTGATCTGAAGGATCAATGAATTGGGCTAATCGACCATTATCATCATATTCAAAACGATAAACATCGGCATTTGGAGATATTATTTTTGTTCGCCTGCCAGCATAATCATATTCATATTGTGTAACATGTCCTTCACCGTCAATTATTTTATCAATAAGTCCGAATTTATTATACCAAAATTCATTCACCACACCTCTGCTATCGATACTTTTGCTTCTTTTCTCGTCAGGATACCATTCAAAACGATAATCATAAATATTGTTATCACCATAACTCCGAATACAACGAGGTCCATCTTCATATCCAGCCCATTCCAAAGAAAAGCTAAAGCCTGTTTTCAACGTTTTTTTTGTAATTAAATGATTGTAGTATTGAAAATATTCACTATGTCCATTTGCATCAGTAACTTGTGTTAAGTCATTATTTTCATAATGATATCGAACTAAATCATAAGTTTCATGTTCATTATGGCCTATGTATTTCAAGGCACTTATTCGACCTTTAAGGTCGTGTTCAATCAGCACCTGTTGATCAAAACTGGTTTGAATTCTATCCAAAAGACCATTTTGATTAGATTGAAAATCAATATAGTTATTGTCCAAATCAATATATTTTGATAATGGCAACATTAAAGAAAAGGTACGATCTGGTTTTCCTGTTTGCTTCATCAGAAATGAATTGTCTGTTGTTTTGATTATCTCAATATCTTGAATGACATACCTGGTTTGTTCATTGTTTTCTGTTAACAGGCAAAAAACATCATTCGCATTGGAATTACGATATATCAAGTGACCAGATTCATTTTTATAAATACATTCAGGATTTGAAAATGTTTTACTGTTATAATCAACATATTTTTTTACAGGTTGACCTAAAACCGTGTTCGGCTCAAATAATTTATCCGGCATGTCATCTTGCTTCAACCGAAAAGTGTGCTCAGATTCTCTGATAATTGTTAAGCCTTCAACACCCTGGATTGAATGCTTTCCGATTTCGGGTAACAAGCAAAGTATTTCACGCCCTTCACTATCCTGAAATATAAGATGATCTTTTGTAAGAAAAAGACATTCAAAAATGGAAAAGGCCCATCCATGACCAAGTCCATAATCAAATAAGCGATTTTTGGATCGATATGTGCGTTGCAATGTAAGTTGTATCGGACCAGAAAGGACAAAATCAGCTTGTTGGAATAGTTCTTCTCCAGTAATCATACTGATAGGGTCGCCACCACATTCACTATTATTTACTGTTCCTCCATTTACTGAGCATTTTTTTGATTCATTTTTTTTTTTATTATTGCTTGATTTAGAGGATTTTATTTTTTCTCCTTTAACTTTTAACTTACCCTTTGGTTTTTGTTTAATTTTTTTTACACCTTTTTTAATTTCTTTTATTTTTTTAATAATTCTTCTAATAACATCAGCGGCCTTATTTAAATGCTTAGACTTGCTTAATGCACCACCAGCAGAATATGCGCCTCTGGTCACTAATGCCAGTAGTACATAAAAGGCTCCATCACCAGATATTTCAGCAATTTTCATTGAATTTAGTGTCTTTATATAGCTATCTAAGAACGATAATAGTATGTACCTGATTTCTTTATCTCCTAAAAGAAGAACGATATCATCATAGGCCTCTTTGAGCTCACCCTTAACATTTTCTATTTTCGCAATAATTTTTTCTAAGTCTTCAAGTTTAAAATTCTTAATAGCATTGTACGCGCTGTTAAATAATTCTTTTCTTTTATCATCTATTTCTACAATGATGTCTTCAAAATCTTCGTAAGTCATATTTCTAACATTATCATAAAGTTTTACAGTAGAATCATAAAGTTTTTCACAATTCTGATAAAAAGCTTCAAAAAAAGCTTCACAGTGCAATAAAATTTTTTCTTTTGTGCCTAAATCTTTATATGTATCGTGGTATGCTGCTGCTAATTTTTCATTTTCTTCTATAACTTTATCTAATGTCTTTTTTAACTCATTTCTTAATGGTTGTAATGGATCGTCCTCTGATGGGCCTACACTAACTTCTCTAACTTCATCGGTACCTGACGTATCCGATCCTGTTTTGATAAATACAAGTTTTCCTTCATTATCAGTGGACCCTTTTAGAGTTTGACCTCCACTTGTTTTAATCTTAACGTCATTGTTTTTTGAAGGAGTGTCATCATCAATAAAATTTTCCAACGAGAACCTTTCAGGTTCTTCTATACTTTCAGAATATACTTTTTCATCTTTGACAACTTCTTGGCCGGTTGTTTCTATTTCCCACGTACCTGTTTTAAAAAGTTTAATATCAGGTACAATAACACCATTAGGTGTTTTAAATTCTGCAGGTTTTGTAACAGATGCAACAATAAGACCTTTTGATTTATCAGTAAGGATTCTTTCATTCTTTACTTTATCTTTGCTTCGTTCTGTTGAAGAAGATTTAAAATAACGAACTGATGAAATGGTTCCTGATATATTATGTAACTTTGTCTTATAAGCTTCAGATTCGAATTGAAATTCTGGTATGTCATTTTCAGTAATAACATTTTTGCCGTTGATTTTTAAACTTTTCTCTTTTGATGTCAGTTCAATAATCCCATCCCAATTGTCCCAAAACCAATCAAAATCTGGGGTTACTTTTATCGTACCACCTTCAACTACTTGTATATCAGACATTTTTTTCCTATTGATATATTTCTTAATTATTATTTATCATCAACACTAAGCTGTTTTGTTATGATATCAACTTTTTTTGAATCAATTTCAACCTTACTATTTGCTTCAAGTTTTAGAATTCTAGTTTTTGTTAGAACACTTTCATTTTGCATACTTATTTGGCTCTTGCCAGTTGTAATTTCAGTTAATTTATTAGCATTTTGGATAATTGCTTGAGAATTTCCATCTACCTCTATAATTGCATTATCCTTTTGAGATGACATTTTTACTTTACCTTCTCTTAAATCTATAATACTATCTTTAGCTATTGAAGTACAAGCCTTTTCAACGTTTAATAAAATAGTCCCCTCATTACCATCTAATTGAAATTTTGTCTCTGATGTATCTTTTCCTTTAGCTAAAATTTCATCAGCATTTATTTTAATCTTGTCATTTCTAGAAATTTTCAAATGAACAGCATTATCATCCAATTTTTTGTGAACAATTGGTGGAGAAGCAGTAAATGATAGCTGAACGCCATTCAATGATATATATTCCTTATCAAAATGAGGATTAAATTTTTGTTGTGCCCCAATGCATAGCGGTACCTGTCCCGGGTTTAACAGACAATATAATTCATCATTTTCTTTAAATGTGCAATACAAACCTTGCTCACCGCCTCTAACATAGGTCGGTGTCATCATTTTAGCATAAAGAAAATTCTGTTTGGGTACACCGCCTTTATTGAATTGCCATTCTTGAGGACCTGGATTGTTGATATCAAAACCAGGCGGTTTTAACGAAATAAGTTTACCTTTTGCTTTTTTAGCCTGATTGTTCTTCACCCATTCCACAAATCTGGTTTTTAAGTGTATCGGTTGAAAAGGGTTTGATTTGGGCTTGTTATCCCATTCGTTTATATGAACAGATACGTGGATGCCTTTTTCATTTTCTTCATTAGGAAAAAAACTATATTGAATGCTTTTGGCAAAAAATATAGCTTTGTTGCTGTCAAATTTTACAGGACCAGGCAATAATGGAAAAATGTTTCTTTCAGATTTGATATAACGTCGTCTTCGTTTTGCAAGTTCATTAATAATTTTCAACCTATTTTTGTCGTCAAGCTTTTGAAAGTGTCTTTGAGCAATAAAAGAAAAGTTATCGGAAAAATCATTTGAGAGTGGTTCGTTTATAGGGTTAAGACTCCAGCCTTTTCCCAAATCAAAAGCCATATTTAAACGTGATATTAAAGAGATTGGTTGGCTTCTATTATGTATTACCCATCCTTCAATATTGTTAGTAATGTATTGATAATACCTTATGATCTGATTTAAAAAGAAAAGATTACTCCATCCACGTTTCCGCCATACACATCCATAATTAGCATTAATGCCTTTACATAATACATCAATACCTGTCCCTTTGTATATTTTTAGATCCAATATCCGATTTAAGAAATCATCCCAAGGCTCTTTTTCTGAGCGTTGATAGATTCTAATTAATGGTTCATCATCAGAAAATTTAAATTGATTGGGATTAATTCCCAACCATTTCCGCAATGTTTTACCTAACAAGACACCTTGAAATAAACGTTTATTGCCAACATACTTTATACCAGTAAAAACAAAATCAATATTGCTTTTATGATACTCTAAATAACACAACATGCCTTTACATAATGAACTAATAATTAAGTTATCATCATTTGATTTGAGTTGTAAACTTATCACAGGATAATGATACATACTGATTATTAGAGATATTTGTTCAACAGATATAGTACTATTATCAATTATTAGTAAAAGATCGTCGTTTTTTTTCATTTTAGTTACCTAATTCAATTTCTTCATCAGCTTTAATGTAAAAAGCACTTATGATAAAGGCATTTAGCTATATACTCGGTATACCGCAAATAAATAATAACTATATGCAATTAATAAATTTGCGGTACAGTTAATTTATGTAGTATTTAAATATATGGCTTTAATTTATCATTCATTCCGTAATTTAAATTATTAATAAAAAAAAGTTCAATGGGTAGTTTATTAGAGCCTTGTGTTACTGTGGAGATCTCATCATTGTGTATATTTTCTAACGTTCGACTACCATTGTCTTCATTACCCTGAGCAAGTGAAGAAAAGTATGCAACAAAATCTTCAGGTTGTGAATAAAACGTTCTATTGTATAGAGTCTTGAATGTATCATGATTTAAAGGTATATTTTTAAAATTACCTTGCGCAATTAGAATAAACCCTTCCGAAGTTGAGGCATGCGCATTGGTTAAAAAATTTACGTTGTCACATTCAGTTACTGCAGTTGTAACTTGACCAACAACACCCTTCAATTTGCGATTTATAGATATAGTCGGAAAGTACTTTTTTAATGTTTTACCATCCATAGGCGAGATTGCTAGAATATCAGCTAATACTGGGTTTCGATATAAAGGAAAAACAATACCCAAGGACTCTGTACCACTAATATCTTCTTTTTCAAAAACAGCATATGCAACCCTATCATTCTCACCGACTTTAACATTATGTATAATGGTAGGACAATTACCTTTAGCGGGAACATCTATATTAACTATTTGTTCACTTTCATTGAATTTCATCCAACTATATGGCTGTTCAGTTGTATCTGCTGCATGAAAAAAATGAAGTTGATTCATTTCATTTCTATACTCCCACTTCAAACTATGTTGACAATTTGCTTTATTCATGAAAATAACTTCACCATTTCCCCCATCAATTTTCAAAGGTTTATAATCACCTTCAATTATTGGTTTCTTTATTGGGGATGAACGTGAAGGTTTACTAAAATGAGTAAGAAGATAAGGGGTTTTTACATCAACAACTTGTCTATGAGCATTTATTTTAAACTGCCAGAATAGACAAAAGCTTTTTAATTCCGTGGTTAATTCTGTCTCACCAAATGTTAAATTACAATTTGACATCTTTAAAACTCCTTTTATAAAAAATTTTATGAATTAAGTAAGTAAACGCATTAAGCTATTCCAATTCAACCAAAGTTGATTATGAAACAACCTCTTTGTGTTATGATCAATCTTATGTGTCCATTGTACCTCTTGATTAAGGTTAGGATCTTCAAGATTCTCAATGTTAGGAAATTCAACATCATGTATATAGAATTTAAATTCAAAGTTCTCCCAAGAACCGAGTAGCTTTTTAGCTAAATCTATTAATAAATCTTCCTGTATATCTTTAAAGATATTGTAATCAAAATCCTTTAGCATGTCTTTAAATGGTGAAGATAATCCTCTTTTAGCAATGTCTACTCGTAATAATCTAATGATATTGACTAGTTTATTCAATATCAAAGTATCTATTAAGTAATCATTTCTTAACCAAGCCTTTGCAAAAAGTTCATTTATGGTTTCATTTTCTTGAGGAGAATCTATTTTATCATCAACAAGCCTTTTTCCAACTGTTTCTGTTACCCAAGGTTGCTCATCAGCGTCATTGTTCGGCTGAACAATATAACCTAACTTTGCATTGGATATCATTAAAGACACACAAAGCAATAAATAGGGTTCTTTTTGAATTACTTTATCAACAAAAAGAGAATCTATTCCACATGGTTCTTTATTCGTCAATGTTGGAAGTGGAATAGCATCAAGATTATTTGTTAAGACTTGACAGTCATTAAACCTAAACTCAAAAGGGGTCACAATAATTGGTAATTGAAAATTTGGAAATTGGTTTGCAGGTTTATTTGATATGCTTTCTAATGTTTTAAGATAAGCATTCAAATCAGCATGTTGATGACTGTTAAAAGCTTGATTGGTAAGATACATAAAAAGTGGTGGGGTCTTACACAGTATAAACTTTTTTAGATCACTACTAACCATCTTTGAATGTGATTCTAATGTACCATCTAAAACGATTACTTCAAGATCTGTATTTTTAATGGCATCAAAGAGCTTACCAATTTCATTAAGTTCAGTAAGGTATACTTGAATGTCAGTTAATGACTGTGCTAATCCATATTGATATTGAATAAAATCAGTCAGTGCAGCTCTGGCATCAGTTGGATTAACAGGTAGCGGTAAAAAATTATCAATTTTTATTTTTCTTAGTAATTTTTCAATATCATCATCTTCGCTATCAATGCCATATTTATAAATTTTACTCGCTTTCTGTTTATCTAATAAACCAATAGATTTAAACATATCAAGAATAATTCCCATATTGATACTGGTATCAAGTTCATCAAGGTTAGATTGTTTCTGTGGTGTTGAAAGAAGATATTCTCCAAAAATAAGAGATCGTAGATAGGTACTAACTGTATCTTTCGCAATATGGTTTTCATCGTTATAGATTTTATGAATATCTTCTTGAACTTCTGCCAGGCTTCTTAATTCTTTATACAGGCATTTCTCAGTTTTTTGTTCTTCTAATGGAATTCCCAATAACTTGTCTTTTAGGTCTAAATCATTGATTTCATATTCATTAATACTGTATGTATAATTATCGTCATTAAGTAAAGTGTCACTAATTTTTACTTTACTTCCATAAACAGATAATGAACCTGATTCGTTCCCATCAGAGTTGATTGCTTTTATTATTATTGGATTGGAGCTATTCTCATTGCCAGAAGAATCATCTGAAGTATCTGTTTGTATTATTTTCCAAATATTTTCAAGTGCTTCTTTCTTTTCTTCAGGTGTAGCATCATTATTTTCAAATGGCTCAAAATTTTCATACGTTAAATCAAGCTTCTTCTGGTTTACCCAGAAAGATAGGTTATCAGTATCTTCATCTTCATCTGCCAATTTAATGGGTATATCCATTGAATTTTTTTTCAAAACTATTTGATCATCTAATACTTTTTCATTTGTTCCATTGTCAGTCTTCACTTTCACAGTAATTAATGTTTTATGGGTATTCGGTTCTTTTGCATTGTCTATAACCTTTTTTTCAAGACCTGCTTTTTCTGCAATTGTTTCTACTGAATCCCAAAAATCTTTTGTCGCATGGAAAGTTCTGTCATTCTTTTGCTGTATAGTATTAAATTTTTCGCTATAATTCTTGTCTCTTTTGTTTAATGTTGAACTACGTTCTGCATCGGCTTGTAATTTCTGATACTCCTCATCGTTCCATTGCCATATACCTGCTCCAAATTGCATAACACTGCCAGTATCATCTTCACCTTCTGAGGCAATATCATTCTCTAAAGAGTTTTCATATAATGATTTTAAATTTTTTATATTCTCTGACAACTTTTCAATTTTATTATAAAATTCTTCTCCAAAATGATTTGATCCTGTTTTTGCATATAGTTCAATGTATTTTTCCATAACAGCATCTCGAACAGCTTCTCCTGTTTGGCAATCTGAAATGTTCACTTCATTAAATAGTTGAGTAATAAATGATGTTTCAAAACTATCTGAAGAATTGTTTTCTAATTCTTCTTTTAATTGATCAACGTTCGTTGCTGATGAAGATAAGATTAAGGTATAATATGTTGATAATTTAAGCACATGTTCTTTATTCTTATTATGTATTTCCAATAGTGGTCCGTTTGTAAACAATCCAAGATTAACAAAAAGTTCTGAAAGTATATTTTTTAAAGACTCTGTTGTAAATGCACGTTCTTGAGTTATTGAGTCTCTTAATCGATCTTGAACGACGGCTAATTGAGCATCAAAAATTGAATCATTATCACCTAATTTTTCTTTAATTTTATTTCTAAGTGAAGTGTCTATTTTACTATGTTCTCGTAATTTTTGTAAATATTTTTTCTGTTGCTTGTTATCTGCAATTACATTCTTCCCCGAGACCGATAGGTTCATTAGTTCTGAAACAATTTGTTGAACACCACCAACATTTCTATTATCAGAAACATATTTGCTCATTAAGCCCGCGAAAACAAACGAGTGTAAAACATGCGACCTGATAAATCTATGAATTCTTCCTGAAGTGAAAATAAAGGACTGATAGTTCGATTTAAATGAAGAGTCATTAACTTTTCTATCTTTATCAATACTTGGAACATAAAAACCAAAAGTTTGATCTGTATTGTAATCATTTAACCAATCTTTATATTCATTTGATCTGATAATTTCTTCATATATTTTATCATTAGACAACAGTGATTTTTTACAGTCAGCTAAAGCTTCTACCATTAATGCAGGTTGATCTGGATTGTTTAAACTTAATGACGTTTTTTTATTATCATTTTTACTTCTAAAAATGGGTCCATTTTTTAAACGATTTTTAAACTCAAATAAACATTTCTGTTCATCTGAATAATAGCACATTAAATAACGAATAATTATTTTGTTAAGAATGGGATCTTCTTCAATAGCATTAATCCAATCATTTAGATTTATTGATTTATTTTGTCTCTTAGGATTAGATTCAGTATGTATAAATACGTATTCCTTTGCATAAGACAACAATGCACGCCCAAAGTTTGGATGATAAAAGTTAGCTAAAAAATCAACGTCTTTTACTAAATCGTGAAAAATTTCAAGCCCTTTTTTTTGAATTGTTTCAATAGTATTGCTGTTAGAACTGTCTAAGCTATCGATTAATGGACTATCATGCGGTATTTGAAATGTATTAATCGCATCTTCATTATCAAAAGGTCTACCCAGTTTAAACTCATGAAACCAAACCTCTTCTCCAAGATATTTATAGTCATCATCTGAGCTAACAATTTCTGGTTTGACAACACGAAAGAAATCTTCGCGACTTAGCTTACCCGCGTTTTTTTGTGATAAATCTGAATTTTTATCTTTAAAATTTAATATTCGGGGCTCTTTACTGCATGTAAATTTACCTACAATAAGGAGTCTCTTATTTATTTGTTTGATTAGTTCTATTTGTTTTTTATCTAACATTGTTCCTCCAAAATTTGTATGTGATACGATTTATATTTATATAGTAAAAACATTTAATAAATTATGCTTAGTGATTTATCTTGCCATGAATAAATTGATCTGGATCATCACTATCTAAAGCTTGAATCAAAATCTCGTGTATTCGTTCTTCGGAAAAATCCAAAACATCTAGACGCTGCTTGTATCTTGCCCATTTACTATAGTACTGTCGAATAATTCGTTCTAAAGGCCTGATTGACTCTTTTTCATTGTCAACCTCTTCAAGCATCTTGTTTTGTAATGATTGCGGACAATCTTCCCACCCTAATTTTTTTAATTTTAAATTCATAATTGTTAATAAAATCGGTGGTTCCTTAATCGGATAAAATGGAATAATGCAATCAATACGATCAAGAAAAGCATTATCCAATGTACTTTTCTGCTGTTTAAAATCAGTGAGAAGGTTTTTGATACTTGAAAATCTGGCAACATCTTCAAAAGAATATGGCTTTGTAATTTTTTCCTGCTCTTTCTCCAAACATTCAATCATTTCAATTTCTTTTTGATTTGAAAGACCTTTAATTAAATTATCTCGAAAATATTTCTCTGGTTTAGTTGCCATTTTATTTCGATTTGCAATGACATCTTCCAAAGTCGATAAATGGTTAGATTTCGTATTTGATTCATCGAATACATCCCATACAAGTTCCTGACTTAAGTTGGTCGTCATCAAAAAAATCGCCTGGCTGAAATATACTGTTTCATTCAGGGCATTATTTCCTTCTCCTTCAAGCATACTTAATAAAAGATCTTGAATGGAGGAATCCGCTCGATCAATTTCATCCAGTAAAATCACACATGAAGGTCTGTTTTTTACCATATCATATATTGTTCGGGTTCCTTTAAATCCTACATATCCAGGATCAGCGCCAATAAAACGAGTTCTCGCGCTTTCAGAACCATACTCAGACATATTGAACCGAAAAAAACCTTCTTCGCCATAGCCAATATGATTTGCCAGGGACCTGGCGAGCTCTGTTTTTCCAACGCCTGGAGGACCGAGTAATAAAAATCTACCACGAGGCGTTTTTTGTGCAGGCATCTCAGCCTGACTGGCTAAGGTGTGGCATATTAAATCAACAGCATGATCCTGACCAATAACATTTGTTGCTTTAATGGTCTCTGCAACTTTTTCATAAAACACCCAGGGGTCTTTACCAAATAACTCAGGGTTTATTCCCAAATCTTCTGCAACAAATTCGAATAAGTCTTCAGTCGATAATTTACCAAGTGGTTCAATTTTTAATTCCTGACTGCGATTCATCGCTCGATTGATGGTACCATCAATAATGCTTAAGACACTTAGTGGAAAAAATCTATCAGGATAGCGCTCTGCAGCCAGATTAATCAGTGTATTACAATATTTATCCAATGATGTTGTTAGATCTAAAAAGCTGTCTATTTTTTGAGTTAATACGTGTTTGGCCAGATTTGTGGTATCTTTTTTGTTCATTGGTGGTAGTGGATAAGGAACAGTATTTTTTAATAAATCTGATCTTTCCATCATTTCAGAATGACATACCATCACCCATGTGCGTGTCGTTCCACCAGAAAAAATTTCTGAACCAAAGGTTTCATTGAAATATTGATGTTTTCGCAAAGAAGTTTCTAAAAGGTTTTCAAAATCATCAATCACAGGAATAATATGTTCATTATTTTGCAAAAATGTATTTAATTCCCTAAAACGATTCAGTTCGAACTCAGCAGTACCGGTAAAGTCTTTTGTTGTAAACAGAACAAACCTGGCATTGCAAAGTTTTTCATCTTGCTTATGTTGCCAGCGAATCAATGCCCGGCTAATGAGTCCACGAATGAACAAAGATTTTCCAACACCGGAAAACCCCTTTAATACATAATGTTTGTTGTTTCTAACAGCAGTTTCTAAAAAGCCCAAATGCCGGTCAAAATCGTCTTTTCGCTCAATAATTTCTTCATTTTTGACTTTGCTGATAAATTGATTATTCACAGCTATGCCAAACCCCAGTTCAGGTATAATGGTGTATGTGTCTCCAGTGTGTTCATAAAATAATCGGGATTGAACCCCGTGTTTAATACATATTTCCCGACATCGATTTCCAGAACTGTCATTTGTAAAACCACCATCTAATAACCAATGTAACAGGTTGTCCCAGATATCTCTTTTTAATTTATTCTTATTTTGCTTTGAATACCAGTTTTCATAAGATTGAATAACCGCTTTATCCACTGCTGGACCCCATTCTGGATTGACAGAAATTTGATTTCCTTGATTGATACTGGGGTGTTTTGTCAAAGGAATGATTATTTCCTTTATTTCATTTAATGCTGATTTTACAGCATGAAGTTGATTTCTTGAACAACGTTCTAAACACCAAACATACAGATGTGATAAAGTGCCAACCTGCCCATCATTGTTTGCTTTAATGCATACTGACTGAATAATATCATTTAATGTCATATAAATTCCTCATTAAA
>Ga0272440_1003263_pt1 | contig 12210 bp, 5 predicted proteins | sample SSMMMBAug17_FD_192440 | JGI IMG/M metagenome (GOLD analysis project Ga0272440, IMG submission 192440) | Marine sediment archaeal communities from Little Sippewissett salt marsh, Falmouth, MA, United States - SSM-MMB-Aug17 | ecosystem: Environmental > Aquatic > Marine > Wetlands > Sediment ... | reverse complement strand
TAAGGCATTGGCAGTCAATGATTCTGCTATTGACAACCCATTATTTATCGTTGTAGCCCCACCAATGATAACTGTTTGCGTTATAACCAAAGCATTTGATGTCATCGTTCCTGAAACAACTGCCCGGTCCGAAATGGTCAAATCAGATACATTCAAGACTGCCCCATCTGGAACAAAACCCAGTCGATACCATTTGGATGCATCATTTATCACTGTCATTTCGCCATAATTGGTATCCAGGGTGACTGACGTGTCTCCATCAATCTGTCCGCTGACAGTAATCTCGCCAGAAGCATCTGTTTTCTTTATAGTGAGTACGCGACCGGGTGAGTAGGATCCGGGTGATGGAAGTGTTACTGAGCCATCTCCACTTACCAGCAACACGTCTGTATTGGTAAAATTTTCATAACTGGATGGATCATTGACAGTATTGGTAATCAATCGTCCGGAACTTGTTTTGGAGCGAAAGGCTGAAGCAACTGATGTCATTGCTGGCAGATTGCCATCTTCATCTGTCATCCAGTCGCCATAGGATCCAGTAATATCAATTTGGATACCCAGATAATAGGGTTCATCAAAAGTCAGGGTGTATGGAAAGGGTGTGATTGTCCCCAAATAAACATTGTAATAACCATCAGTAATCGCAATTGCATTTCCGCTGGCGTATTCTTCTTCCCATAGTTTACAACTGGTTTGTGCTGAATTTGCACAATTCCATAGGCTGAATTTCATATCATAGTTACCATCAGTCAATGCACTGCCATCACTCTGAGACAGCACCCCCTGGGAATTAATATTGGTTGAAATGGCACCATATAAAGGCAATACGTATATGCCCAATCCCATAAAAAGTGTGAGCATTGTAATCTTTTTTAAAAGGATGAATTGTTTCATTTTTATCCCCCTTCTGTTCGTAACAGGTATTTATTATTATTTACTGCAATTTTTAGACCTGTTTAGTTGTTGTAATGGGATTGGAAGGTATTGGCCAAATAATTTGGGTACGTTAAACAGATCCATTGAACGTTGGATAAGGCTTTTTTTTATAAAACAGGTCATTTAATTTTGATTAACAAAAATATCTTTTATTTGTATCGGAAATATGATGGTTATCTATAGATTATTTATTTGAGATTTATGAAATAAGCCTAAAGCACTTTTTGAAACTTAAATAATTGTCTAAGGAATTGTATTCCTAGAATCCTTCTCAATAGCACGCTGCAGCATGGGAACGAGTAAGCAAAATCTCTGCCAGAAGAATAACCAAAATTGGACGATAATATGTAGTTTTTCTTGATTGACATTAAAAGTAGCGCATGATAACCAGATATTCATGATCCAATAATTAATGTGTGAAGCAGTCGGCCGCTTTGGACTGCTTCATTGGACAAAAGTCGAAGACTCTCCAAGTAAAGGATTTACGCATGAAATTATATTCATCAATCATAATCCTAGGTCTTATGATGGTGATACCATCAAACAAGGCTTTCTCCGAATTCTATAAATACAAAGATGCAAATGGTATTCTGCGGTTTACAGATAATCTTGCTGATCTGCCCGAGAATCAACGCCAGGACGTTCATAAATACAATGAGTATATATCAAATAAACAAGACACCCAGGCTGATCTACAAGAGGTCCTCACCCAAACAGAACAACAAACAAAAGACACTCAGAAAGATGACAAAGCACTTCAAATTCAAATGATTGGCAATAAAATTGCAAAAATCCAAGAAGACCTTCAAAACGAATACAATCAATTGGTTGCAAAGAAAAAATCCATTGAAAAAAGAGATCAGAAGCCTGGTCCTAAAAACTCTACAGAAATTGAATGGTTAAACAGACAAGCAGAACAATTGAATAGCCAAATTCGGGCCTATAATGAAAAGAAAGATACCTATCTCGAGGCCATTAAAGGATATCAAAGAAAAATAAAAACCCTTTCATCGGAAATCAATGAAAAACAATGACATGCATTGAGCGATAAGTCAGGAGAGATAAATATGTCTGTTTACAAATTGGAAAACTGGCAACCCCAGATCCATGAAACTGTCTATATCGCACCTGGCGCAGTGGTGATCGGACAGGTTCGCATTTTACAAAATGCTTCCATCTGGTTTAACAGTGTGGTGCGTGGTGACACCGATTTAATAACAATTGGCGAGGAAACCAACATTCAGGATTTGTCTGTCTGTCATGCGGACCCGGGCAAGCCATTGACAATTGGAAATAAAGTGACAATTGGTCATCGCTGTGTCGTGCATGGATGTACAATTGAAAATGATTGCCTCATTGGTATGGGGGCCATTGTCATGAATGGTGCCATAATCGGTCGTGGATCAATCGTTGCTGCTGGTTCAGTTGTTTTAGAAAATACGCATGTTCCCCCCCTTTCATTGGTGACAGGTGTGCCAGGACGAATCAAGAAATCATTTGATGACAATGTCATTGCCTTAATTCACTTGCCTGCCGATGTCTACACTGCCCGGGCGCAAGATTATATGTTACAATTAAAAAGTGTGGGATAAACCTTGCTGCTTGACAGATTGTAAATAATCTGACATAAATCATTCATGTTTAATGTCAGTGCCTGATATTCAAGGCATTTTTGAATAACTACATAAAGCTTGACTCGCCTGAGTATACCAGTGTCTAATGGGATGAATAAACCATCGAACATAAAACTTGTGCGAATCGAGTAGAAAGGTTAAATAAGAAAAAGAATGGACAATCGGATTCACAATTTCAATCCAGGCCCAGCCGCATTGCCATTGCCGGTTTTGCAAAAAATACAAAGGTCGTTTTTAAATTATGACGATTCCGGCATGTCAATAACAGAAATCAGTCATCGATCAAAGCCGTTCGATGAAGTCATTAATGATGCCAAAGCGCGAACCATGCGTTTGTTAAAACTGGATGATCGCTATGATGTCTTATTTATTCAAGGTGGCGCCAGTCTTCAATTTTCCATGATTCCTATGAATTTCTTGCCTGATGACAAAGTGGCGGATTATATCAATACCGGAACATGGTCTACAAAAGCAATCAAAGAAGTCAATGTATTGAACAAAAAAGTGTTAGTAGCAGGATCATCAGAAGATAAAAATTTCTCATACATTCCCAAGGATTTAAATCTGTCATCAGATGCAGTTTATGTGCATATTACCTCAAACAATACAATCAAAGGGACCCAATGGCATGAATTTCCAAATACCCAGGGCATTCCGATCATATCAGACATGTCATCGGATATCTTGAGCCGACCGCTGGATATCAGCCCTTTTGGTTTGATTTATGCCGGCGCTCAAAAGAATTTGGGCCCTGCAGGTGTATGCATGGTGATAATACGTAAAGACTTGTTGGAGCGTGTGCCAGATAATCTGCCTTCCATGTTGAAATATACAACATATGCGCAAAAAAACTCATTGTACAATACGCCACCCTGTTTTGCCATTTATTCAGTGCAGCTTGTTTTGGAATGGCTTGAAGAAACCATTGGTGGCCTGGAAAAAATTCATGACATGAATGTCAAGAAAGCCAATCTGCTATATGATATTATGTCTGACGATGGTTTTTATCGAGGGACAGCAGCGCCGGACAGTCGGTCTTTGATGAATGTTACATTCAGGCTGCCATCAGAAGATTTGGAAAAGCGTTTCGTGGCTGAAGCCCTTGAACATGGCTTGGGGGGATTAAAAGGACATCGGTCTGTTGGTGGTTGCAGGGCATCTATTTATAATGCTTGCGAGATAAAATCAGTTGAAACCCTGGTTGAGTTTATGAAAGCTTTTGAGCAAAAGAATGGTTAGGAACTGGAATCAAACCTATATTTGGAAACAACTGTAATGGATGTCGGACATAGGTTCGTTTAAGGTAAATGTACTGTAGAGACGTAGCATGCTACGTCTCTACGCGTATTTATTATTTATCATTTGATGCGATTATGTGTAAAATATAAATGACTTCCTCAATACCCAGCCGAGTATCGTTATTGATATCAGCTTCAACATAGACAGGAACATCAGTGTCCCCACCCTTTAAAATTTGAAGACATAAAATCGCATCTTTTAAGTCCAAATCATTTTGCAAATCGATATTCCCTAAAATAACAGGCTGTTGGCTTTTGTCTAAAATGGAGATTCTGGCACTTGCAGGGCCTTTTACCTTGTAATCGCCATTGGAAACAATAACTTCTGCAAATTCAATTTGTTCTGTTTCATTGTCATTATATGGCGTTATGTGTATTTGAGATTGTTCATCCCCTGCGGGTATGGTTATTTCAGCAGACACGTAATAATAATCTTTTCCATTTTCAGCAGTTCCCTGGAACATCAAATTAACCACTTTATCGATATCAATGGATCCTTTTCTCGTAATTTCTATCATACCACCAATAGTTGAACCTTCAACCACAGAATCTTTTATGGATTGAATACTGATTTCATCAATCCCATCATTAATGACAATTGTTCCACCGGTATGATCCGAAAGATTGTAATATTCCTTTTTTGACAGCAAAGATAAGATAATTGTTTCAGGTGATTCTTGATTATTATCGAAAATTGGCACAATATTCACCTGAATATTGTGATCCTGTGGTTTGATTTTTACTGGAATCACGTTATTGGTGATCATTTTGTTTTCATATTGTTGGATGTCATCGTTCCAAACAGGAACTTCAATGAAATAGTCCTGTCCAATAATTGCTGTACCTTCGATTTTTAGTGGCACAGAAAGATTGGTTGGGAGATTTTTTTCAGAAAAAATAAGTTCAAAAGCAGCGGGATCTTCTGTAATTTCTATTGCTTCAGTTTTTTTGATGATCAGCCCCACTTGAATATCAGGTCTTGTGTTAGATGTATGTAAATTACCATTTGCCCACAATTTTGTTAAATCAATACTATCCCGAAACAATACATTTCTTAAAATGACGCTCACATCATCATAACCACTGCCATCACCATTGGAATCAATGCTGAGAATAGTAATGTTTTCAGTGGTTATTGGGTCAGAGCCCAATTCAAAATGAATATGCGCACTTAATGAATGGCCATTATGATCAATTAAATGATTTAAATACAGAACATCGCCATCTTTAACGTTAAAATCAATCACAGTGTCACCATCATTCACCACAAAAATATCACGCCCCTGACATCCAATTAATGTATCTTCACCCGGGCCACCAATAATAAAATCATTTTCATAACCCCCAATGATGGTGTCATCACCCATACCGCCAATCAACATATAGGCATAATCATTTCCAAATTTGTTGACAAAGTTTTTTTGGTAATCATATTTAATGGCATCCATGGCAGCCAATGCTTCATCGACATCCGGTGGATTGACAGACCATTGCCATCCATCAGGCAAATAGGATTCAAGCAATGTCAAGGCATCTTCAATGCCCTCATTGTTAAAATATGCATCAGAATAGGCCAGCCAGGCCTGATCGGCATCCAGTTTTCTTTGGCGAACCTTTTCACTTTTATCGCCTGATGTTGCCCTGAGATCTATGTCTTGAGATGCGTGTGAAAAATCACAAACAACATAACCAAACCATTTTGTCAGAAAATGAGCATAGATTGGCCATTTTTCATGTTCATCAAGCTGTCTGTCAAAGACAATCATTTCAGCAAACTGACCATCCATAATATCGCTAAAATTACCAATCCAGGCCATATCTCTAAAATCCCATTCCCAAACAACTTTACCACCAAGAATGGGGTCTGTACCCAGTCTGGTTTGCTCGTCCAGGGAATATGGACCGCCTGTCCAAAGCCCATTGATTTCAATGAAGGTTTTGTCACTGGTGATAAGGGTGGTTGCCAATATAAAATCATCAATGACTGGTATATTGCTATAAATTGCTTTTGATTCTGTTGCAAAGCGGAGTTCTCCGGGATGAAGGGGATGTTTTTTTCCGGTGACACCAATTTCATAATGCGGTCCTGATGCAAGTATCTGATTATCATTGCCGCTGGCTTTAAAAGCAGAAATAATGGTCATATTGCCATTTGGAAAGACTGGGGCTGCATAAGGAAGCTCAAAATAGCCATTTTGTTTAATAACAGCCTTTCCAGTGGGTAAAGCATTGTCATCCAGTTGAATTTCTGTTGATGAAAACTCTTGATCGTCTTCAGTGCCAGTATAAAAATCGCCATGATGCGTATTTCCAGAACGATCACTGATGCGCTTGGGCAGTGCTGTGCCTTCTTGTTTCTTATTGGCATAATCAAAGGCATCTGCCCATAAAATGGCATCAGTGGCGTTTGTCGCTGAAGGTGAAAATACATCCAGTTGTATATTTGCAACAATTGGATTTAACTGATCATCCAGAATCAACAATTTAATTTCATTTGATTCATGCAGACTTGTATTGCATTTTATTAAAAGGTTGCCTTCATTCAAGTCTTTTAAGGTAACACTGTCATTATATTCCAGGATATGACCATGTTCATAGGGTGCATCCTTGCCATAGAAAACCAGCTCAATTCCTTGGGGCGCTGAAACAAATTGAATATTGATATTGTCATCCGAAGTGTCTGAGTCTGCAATATTCAAACGAAAAATAGAAATGCCGCCTTCAAACACTTGAAAGGTGTCCTCTAATAGCGTTGGCAGTTGATTACTGATAGAAGGGTTTGTCCCATTATTGAATTCTTCTAAATTTGTCCAGCCATCATTGTCGTTATCCAAGCTGGCATCGTCTGGGGATTCCGGGTTGAGGGCGTGAAAATTTTCCCAAATATCTGGCAAACCATCATTGTCTGAGTCAGATATTTCCATAACCAGTGCCAAATCAACATTGTAAACATGACATCGCCTTGGCTGCCCCACTAAAATAAAATTGCCTTCTTTATCTTCAGGCGCAATATTACCAAAATGTGTTTTGGGTAAAATTTTTGCCTGTTTTCCATTCACTGTTGCTGCAACATAGTCAAATTGAACGTTATCAGTTGACAGATCTAAGGATTCATCATTTTTATCCTGGGAATTTAGTGAAGACTTTTGTGGAATTTTAATGACATATGAAAAATTTTCACAGTGAATGCATGCGCCATCATCGTATTCAAGACATTTCAGGCATTCAATTTCTGAATGGTAAGTCAATTCTTGTGTACTTGATTTTTTTCTGATTGTAAAAGCCACAGATCCCTGTTTTACTGGCAGTGAATTATTTTGATAGGTATTGAATATTTTTCCATAAATTAATGTATCGGGCTCTGGAATTGATGCATGTATGTCAGATGTTAAAAACAAAAGACAAAAGACAAAAAGGGTTATATATTGCATTGATTTCATACTTACTCCTTTTAATTATAAGGGTTACGTTGTTTCTGTTTGTTAACGCATGTCTTAATTCCCAGAAATTGCATAGGTTTGAAAGAATAATTTGATATCAGTGACATTATCAATAAACGTATCCAACCCATAATCCATATCAAAATGGAATGTGCCCCCTGGAATGATTAGTATCCATCTGGTATTCCAGACAGAGCGTCCCACAAGGCGACTTTCAAAACTCATTTGATCGGCATTAAAATAACCACTGTCATGATATGCTCTAAAACTAGAGAATTTTTTGATTTTCATCATTGGGCCATCCACAGAATCAAGGGCCGGGATCCAATCTGGATTATTCATATTTGCATTTCGAACAGGTAGTGGCACCGGTAATCTTTGATCAACAACATGCCATTCTCTCGAATCCAGATCGACACTATCAGATACAAGCATGACATCCATGCCGGTTGGAATTAAATAGACTCTTGGTGTTTCTGATAATAAGCTATTGTCATAACCTTCAAACCAAACACCAATAGACCTTACCTTTGTGGCAAAATTGGTTGGATCATACGCATGATCTCCACCAGAAAGAGGCCATCCAAAAAAGTTTAAGCCAAAAGTAATATTTGATGAAAAATCAATGACAATTCCTGGTTGAGCACCTTCATCTTCTGATGTAAAAGGACGACAAAATTTTCTAAATTCTGGGATTGCCCAAAGATCATCAACTCTTTTTTTCTTTAGTTCTTCTCTCCAAGATTCATCATTGTCATTATCAGCTTTTATTCTGAATAGTTCTGTTCTTAATGAAAATCTTCCTGTTTCTGTTTGTGGAGAATCAAGTCCCATCTGACCTTTTAATGTTTCAAAATTGACTTTTAAGCTGGCCAGTATATCACCCAAACCTCCCTGACCAATAACATAGCCGCCATTCAGATATTGACCTAATCGACGTTGTTTAATGATATCAGTTAATAAAGGTTTTGGGCTTGCTGGATCTATATCACTTAAATTGGTTTCATAATCATAGGCTTTTGCAGCCAGATATACATAGCGGGCAGCCAAATCAAAGGCATTTCTAAATTTTGAAAGGGCATCATTTCTGCTGAGTCGAAAGGCCATATCCATATATCGATTGCCTTGTGTTTTAGCCGCCACTCTGGCATTATATACTTTCCTTTCTTCAAGTAATCGAAGTCCTTTTGAAAGTGTGGCTCTGTATTTTTCAGAAACCTGGCGCATATGTTCTCGTTTTTGGAAAATGTTGATACGCGTTTTCGCTTCATCACCCAATAATGCTTCAATTTCTTTAAGTTGTTGTTGGACTTCATATTTAAAGCCTGCTTTGATAAGGCTTTCTTCCATGGAAAGGGCTGCAACTTCTTTTTCAGATTCAAGCTCATCCGCATAAACTCTTGAGGCGAAGGTACCCACGCGTATTCCCTTTGAAGCAATACCAGCAGCAGTTTTAATTGCTGCTCTTGCTCCTGATGTCGCATCATTTGACATGCCTACATTGGTTGGAAGTGCTTCTGCAGTAGCATCGGCAGCATCATCCAATGCATCAGCTGCAATATCTGCTAAATCAGCACCTGTTCTTAAAGCAAGCATTTTCATATTAAAGCTTTCAACTTCACCTGACCAATCATTATTAATTTCAAGCTGACTGGCATTAAAATCAGTGCTTCCTTGAAGAACTCTTAGAGTATAATAAATTGCTCCCATCAGTCCTGCATATTCAGCCAGAGCAATTTGTAAATCAGACTCTGCTTTTATTAATTCAATTAAGGCGAGTTGTATCTCTCCAGGGGATCTCCGCTGCCCCCATTCTGGTGGTGCTTGAAAACTATACTTTTTAGTTCCTACTGGAAATGTAATTTCTAAAACACCACTAAAATCAGTATCAACATACGCTGAACCTTCAAGGTCAGAATCAAAGAAATGGGTAAACATTGAGGGTAGCGCATCATGAGAACTGCCATCATCCCCTGGTACATAAAGCATATTCATTGGTTCAAAATATGCTGTCATGTCTTCACTGGGTGGCGGAATGGTTTCAGCACTGACTTCATTGACATCAATATAGCAATAATAGTAGTAATCAGGGCCTTTATAGCCTTCAGGATACACTTTGCCAGCACCAATAGTGCCTTCGTATGGGGTTCCAAAAATTTCAATTAACTGGTTTCTATATTCACGATCCTGATCAATGACCTGGTCGGTAAATTCTTGCTCTTCATTTGCCACCTGTCTGATTCTATTTTTAATATTATTCGCATGATCAAATATGATTCTCGCATTATCCATTGTTTCAACAGCACGTTCATAAACCTGCTCAAAATGGGTTTGCATAAATGGCCCGGGTATAAGCAATGCTGGATTGATATCAAATGGAACAACATCTGTAGATAAACCTAATGGATTGATTCCATTATTCGCATTATCATATTGTTGATTAATATTTCTGGCTTGAGAAGCGATCTCTAAGATATCCATGACAGTTGACCGATCAACCTTTTTAATGCCAACATGGCTTTCATCAGGATCTTTTTCAGGAATAAGCGCATTGGCCATGACCCAATCAAAATATGATCCTAAAAATGCCCTTTTTGACCATCCTGATACCCCCCAGGCTCTATCTTTTTCAGTATCTTGATATCCTTGCCATTGTCCATTTGGGTCTTCAACATAGTTTTCTCTGTAAATCAGGTTAACAATTTCACCACCTGTTTTTGCTTTAGCAGCCGCCGCTTCTGCAAATTTTCTTTCATCAAAATAATCAACATCAATGACAACGCCTTCAACAGAAAACTTTTCTGAGCGAGATTCCCAGTTAAAATGAGGGTGTCTTAAAAGATCATAATAACATTTCACTGCTGTTAAATAATGTCCCCAGGCATCCCCATGACCTTGTGGATATAATGTTCTTGCATCTGCTTCATCAATAAAGCCATCTAAGTTTGTATCATCAATATTATAAGAAAGAGCATAAGCAACTTCACCATCACCTTTTGAAAAATTCCATAAAAATTTATTATATGCAGGTCTGGCACCATCTTCCTGTCTACCACATAATAGAACAATTTCTTCATCAATTAAATCGGGAACCTGATTCATAAATGTGAAAATTGTTGGTGCAAGACTGCCATATTCAACACTATCTGAGCCAAATCCAATTGTGGGATCTAATGCATCAATATAGGCTTCATTTCCTAATAAACTATAAAATCCAGAAATTCTAGTGGCAGCAAGTAGTAAAGCTGTTGTTATACCAGATGTGCTTGCAGGTTGTTCGAGGTTAATACTTAAATCCATAGCTCTGTTTAACACTGTTTGATATAATTCAATCAATCCTACATTTTCTATAACATCTTTATCAGGATTAAAAGCAATGGGGCCTTCATATCTGGGCCCTGCCTGTCGTATCATACTGACATATGTTGCAGGGCTGTCAGTGTTATAAAAGTTTTTGATTCGAGCCTCAAATGGATTTACAGCGTTTAATACACGTTTAACCCATCCTTCAGATAATTGTGGCTGAAAACTGCCTGGCTTGGAATTGGCTGCTCCAGCCCAATCAGACCATGATGATGCATCAGCAGGATCACTATTTTTATGCCTGTACCTGACAAAAAATAAATTATCTACAAGTAAAACAGCCCCTGCTCCTCCAAGATTTATTTCAGACATGCCAAGACCATCAGTATTTAAAGGGTCTGGAAATGGCAGCCATTTATCAACAGCAATATCAGGTGTTGCCTGATCAGTGCCATCACTTTCGCGATATCGCCATTGAAATATCAGATCATCAGCATTGGCACCAAAATCAGCACTATGTCTGAGTGTCACTTTTTCATCAAATACGTTATCAGAGTTGGTTACTTTTATTGCGCCGCGCACTTTATCTTTTACAACTTTAATAATATGAAGGGATATGGGTAATGCCCCAAGATCCGGATGATTATTTTCTGCAATGGTTACATAACCTTGTTCAATTGACTTGTAGTAATTGTCTGCTGGATCCAAAAAGGCAGGATTTGGAATTACAGCAAGTCCAGGGCCAAATGATATTTTGGGAATGACACTGGAGGAAGAATTTATAATGGATGTACCCAGCCACGATAGATACATATCATTTAATATTTTTGACTTTGGGCTATGTTTCGCAATCATTGTATTCAATTGATTTTGAAATAACTCAAGGCCAACAGTGTATGTATTATTAAGATTTTTCGGATTTCTTGATAGGGCATAAAGACTATCAACAGCCTGTTTAAAATGGCTGTTCGCACCTTCAAGAGACTTTATAAACTGACGCTCTCGATCAGTCATGATATTCGGCTGTAAAATAAATATTGATGGTGGTGATGCTGTTAATGAATCATCGCCAATTGTTTTATTATTAATAAATCCACGAAAGCCTAATTCTTCAGAAGTTGGATCATAAAAAAGACGCTTTTTTATGCCAGAATGGAGTTGATTAAAGTACCAGCGATTCATAAATACATCAACGCGACCAGAGGCAGGTTTTAAATCATCAGGAATATTATCTAATGATAAGGGAACAGTTCTTTCAACAAGTGCAGGAACAAGTCTTACAAGATAAGAACTGTATAGTTTGTTTGTATCCATATTGGGATTTAGAGAATCAAAAACGACCTGGCCTGATGCCCATCCAAGCGTACCTGGAAGTCCAGGGCTTTCAGTATTATCCGCTCTAAATTCACCTCCTGGAAATGTTAAGCTTTCGCCAGATTTAAGAACAGGTATATTGTCAGGCCAAACAACATCATATGTGACCTCAACCGCTTTTTGTTTATTCGTCATTTCTTGGGGAAAACCATCATTTGAAGAAATAGTTCCATCAGGCAGCCAGGGAATTGATATACCAACTAAGCCCTGTCCATTTCCTGGGGT
>Ga0272440_1003262_pt1 | contig 12213 bp, 10 predicted proteins | sample SSMMMBAug17_FD_192440 | JGI IMG/M metagenome (GOLD analysis project Ga0272440, IMG submission 192440) | Marine sediment archaeal communities from Little Sippewissett salt marsh, Falmouth, MA, United States - SSM-MMB-Aug17 | ecosystem: Environmental > Aquatic > Marine > Wetlands > Sediment ... | reverse complement strand
AATTCCTTGATGTTCCGTTAGAAGAGAAAAGCGAAACCGAAATAGAAGTTAAAGAAAAACCTATTGAAAAACCAAAACCTGATGAAAAACCTGAGCAAAAAGCCGATGTAGAAATTGAGAAAAAAGAAGTTGATAGTTTTCAATATAAAGGCGGAATATTTTCTCCGAATATAAAACTAGCAAGAAATAATATTATTAATCGGGTCGACTATCAAAAAGTAGATGATTTTTATGAAAAAATAGCAACGGGGTATAGTGTAAGGTTTATTCGCGAGCTTAATAATGCTAGGTTTAATTTTCTCAAGCAAGGGCAAAAAGATTTTAATGAGCTTGAATTCCCGAGCAAAGAGAAAAGCAATATATCAAAATATCTTTATGCGCTTTGCGTTCGCTCATATCTAGACGGCAAGGAAAAAAGTAAACTTGAGTTACAAAGAAAATCAAATAAGTTTTCAAGTGAGCGTCAATTTGTAGCTGACTGGTTACTTGAAAAAAACGTTTATAAACGTGATGAATTAATGAATATTCAAGATGTTTTACAAGAATATCTTGATAAAGGCGTTACGCTTACAAAATCTGAACGCAGGGAATTACTGAATATTAAAACGTTTGCTTCAATATGGAGTAAAAAATTAACAAATGATATAACCGATAAAATCAATTTAATGTTGACTACGATTAATCCTGATTTAATGAACGCTTCACAAATAGCGGGAACTATTAATGATATTTTTGCGAAATATACGCCGTTAATAGAAAAAAATAATGTTGAAAAATTTATTCCCGTTAGCGAATTAAATTTACCTTATCTTAACACGGTTATTAGAACAAATGTTAGTGCTTATTTCAATCGTGGGCGGTATGCGGTGCAAACATCGCCAGAAGTTGCGGACATTGTTACGGCTTTACGATACTCGGCTATACTTGATACGAGGACTACGTGGTTTTGTCAAGAACACCACAACGAAACATTAAAAATTGATGACCCTCAAGTTAGTATTATTTATCCGCCGAATCACTACGGGTGCCGTTCTTTATTTTCACCCGTGTTTTATGACGACGATTATGAAATTGATTGGAATTCAAAAAGTATGAATACAAAACAAGCACAGGAAGCGTATTCATCACCCGCGCAAAATTTCGGCGGTCGGGGCGTTGTTGATATACCTACGAGTATCAAAGATATTGAAAAGGGAGTTGAATAATGAATTTAATTAATGTTGAAATTTGGCGGGCGGGCGTTGCTACCGACGGTAGAAAAATAACACCGAAAGACGTGCAGGAAGTTTACGAAAACTCATATTTATTGCAATCGGAAAATTATAAAATTCCGGTAAAACTTGGTCATGGCGATACTACGCAGGAAGCGAAAGGCTGGGTAAAAAATTTAAAGTTACGCGGGAATTCTATTTTCGGCGATTTTACAAACCTTGATGAAGAAACTTATAATAAGATAAAAAGTGATAAACTGCCTAATCGCAGCGCTGAAATATGGAATTTTATTAACTGGAACGGTAAAAAATATAAAAATGTTTTGGGCGCAGTTGCTTTACTCGGCATTGATACCCCTGCATTATATCTCAATCCAGTTGAAACATTCGAAAACAATAGAATTAAAAATTCGTTTTTAATAAACGAAATTAAAGATACAGGAGACGACATTATGAGCGTTGAATACGATGAGAAAATTTTAAAGGAAAATTTTGAGCTTAAAAAACAGCTTGAACAAATCAAAAATCAAAAAGTAGACACTTTTCAAAAGGAAAATTCAGAATTAAGAAGTTTGCTAGAAAAGTATCAAAAAGAAGATGAACAAAAGAAACAAGAGTTCGCAAAATTAAAAGAGCAAGTAGAAAACTACGAAAAGCAAAAAAAAGATGAATATTTTGCAAAACTTGATGAAGAGATTGAAAATGATATTATTAAAGCGGGTAAAATTGCACCTGCTGATAAAGAACTTGTTGTCAGTCTTTTTTCTGCGTTCGGTTATGACCCCGAAAAACATGGGCTAATTAAAGAAGTTTTCAAAAAAGTTAAAGGAATTGATTTAACAAATGAAAATTTTGAAGTTACGAAACCAGTAAAAAGCGAGTATAACAAATATGATGAAATGCTTGGGAATATTCCCGAAAGTGAGGTTTAATTATGGCTTTATCGAAAAGTATAACAAGAGCTTATGGTGAACCGGCAAGAATAGCGGTTATTCCAGTTGGCGCGGAGGCAATATATGCGGGCGCTTTCCTGAATTTTGATAATTCAGGTTATGCAGTCAAGGCAAGTGATAGCGCAAGTGATAACGGTTTTGCGGGTATCGCTGAAACCGAAGCAGCTAACTCGGCAGGAAGTGCGGGCGATTTATCCGTTAGAGTTGCAATGGGTGTAAAACGCTTATGGTATTCTTACAGCTCCGCTGTTCAGGCTGACGCAGGAAAACCAGTTTACGCAACGGCTGACGATACATTATCGACTAGCGGTTCAAACATAGACGCTTGCGGAATAATTGAAGACGTTGTAGTAGGTAGCGGTTGGTATGTTACCTTTTACACACTTAGATAAGAGAGGAGAAAAAAATGGCTAATGAATTTGCGATAACGCAAAAGAAAATAAATGATATTTATGTAGCTTTTAATAGAAGTTTTAATCAAGATTTAAAAAGTCTGAAAAATAATCCTGAAAGTTTAGGACAGTTGGCGCGTGTTATAACCACGAATACAGACACCGTAAAAATGCCTTATTATTTCGATAAGGGGAGCGGTTTAAATTCGTGGACACCACCTGAGATGAAAAAAATAAATCAATTACATGGCGGTGTATTGCAACTTGATATTCAAGATTATGAAAAAACGTTTCAAATGCGAAAAATCGACATTGAGCGTGATAATCTCGGTATATATCGTGGAGAAGTTGAGGACTTGGCACATAATGTAATGTCACAAGACGACGTTTTAATCGCCGCGCTTTTAGCGGGTGGCGATAGCTCAACCGGTTATGACGGTGTTAATTTTTTCGCGACCACGCACCCGACTGCGAGCAGTACTCAGAGTAACTTGTCAAGTGGTACACTTAGTGCAACAACGCTTTTTTCGGGTGTTTCTATGATGAGAAAATTTACAGGATATAATGGAGAAAAATTAAATATTTTTCCTAATTGTATAGTCGTTCCGCCTGACTTGGAGAAAACGGCGGTTGAGCTAATGGATAGTAATATTCATATTGCGGATAGTGCAGCAAGCGATTATTTGAATTATTTCAAAGGTCGTGTAACGAAAATAATTGTAAGTCCATATCTTACAGACGCTGACGATTGGTATCTTGTATCGTTAGGGCAGTCGGCAAAACCATTTATAAAAGCTACAAAAAATGGTTATCCGAAATTCGTGAAATCTTCACCCGACGGCGATATGGCTTTTTATAACGGTGCGTTGGCGTTTGGCGTGGAGCATAGAATGGTTATTGACTATTATGCATGGCAATGTGCAATAAAATTCACTAACTAGATAGGAGAAAAAATTGTCTTATAGTACAGTGGCTGAATTCAGAATAAATATTCCTAGAATGTCAAGCGGTGTTATCGCTGACAGTGAAGTAGAAGCGTATATAGCAAAATCAGATATTGATGTTAATTTATGGTTGCTGGAAAACGGAGTTGACGTTGATGTTATACCGTCAACGCCTGAAACACCGACAATCGTAAATTTAATGTCTCAATACGGTTGTTGCGTATATGCGCTAATGAGCGAATATTCACACATGGAAGAATTTCCTGCTGATTTAGCTTTCTGGAAGGAAAAAAGAGACAATTTGAAGAGCGGAAAATATAAAATCACGGTCGGCGGTGTTGATGTTTACACGCCGCCGATTGCTTCAATCGATAATACACACAGTACAGATTTATATTTCGGTTACGGTCAATACGGGAGGAATACATGACTTTATTCGGTATGCGAAAATTTCTTGACACGTTAGAAGCGGACGCGAAAAAATTGCCCAATGAAGTTATAAACCATGTTGAAAACGTAGTTTTACAAGCGCAGGAAGATGAAATTTTTCGAGGCGAGGGTAAAATTCAAGGCGCGGTTGCGGTTATGCCTTACGGGACAGACCAGACAAAAGTTGGTCGAAAATGGAACCCGTTTTCACCTAATACTTTCAAATTAAGTCCACGTAGAAAAGGCGGAAAACTTTTGCAAGATACGGGTGCTTTACGCGCTTCTATTGGCGTGCAAAAATTGCCTAACGGGTTTGCAAAATGGGGTACTCGTTTGAATTATGGTGAAAAACAACATTACGGTGCAAGAATTTCGGTCTATGGACATAAAGCCGAATTACCCGCAAGACCGTTTGTGTTCTTGACTGAACCGAATGTAATGAAAATTGTTAAATATGTAGGAAAAAAAATTGATGAAATACAAAAATAAAAGGATAAAAAATGGTTGATGTTCTTAATGGAATAGTAGATTTATTGAAAGCGAATTTATCGGGTTACAAGACTATACAGATAGGCGACCCGACTATTACGCCTTTTACTTATGCGCGTCCAGCGGTTTTAATATCGCCAATGCAAAAAAATGTGAGTGCGAGTAATAAGTTTACAAACATTGATGAACAATCGTTTCCTATTCAGATTTTTGTATTAAGTCAAGATTACCCGACTTCTCAAGACAGGGAAGGAATTTTAAAAGGGTGTGAATTAGCGGATGAAGTGAGCGAAGTATTGGAAAATTCTGCAAATCGGCAATTAAGCGGGGTTGTAGACGGAAAATACCTAGCTTATGATATAGACTATGGATATTTTTTAGCTCAAAATAAACATGTTTTTTCAAGTAGTCCGCGAATAACGGCTACTTACTATAAGTACGAAGACAGAGATTTACAGCCGAGTGGGTTGTAGAGAGGAGTATATATTATGGCTTTTGGACTAGATAAAACTAACTTTTTGTTAGACAGTTTAGATTTTTATAAATGCGTTGTTGACCCGACAACCGACGCGATAGGGAGTAGTGTTCTAATTGGACATACTGAACCTGAAAAAAGTATTACAATTACAAAGCAATTTGCTGAGTTTTTTCGAGGTGTACCCGAAACACTTGTTAGACGTGATTTAACACGTCTTGAAGCTGGTATGGATTTAATGTTAAAATCTTGGAATATTGACACATTAGATTTAGTTATGAACGGCGAGAAAGAGCTTGATAAAGACGGCGGCGGTTATGACTATGAATATCTCGGAAGCGAACCTCCCGTACAAAATACGAGCGGGTTCTACCTTAAGGGCAAAACCGTAAGCGGACGCGAAATTTATTTCGTAATTCGTCAAGGTAGAATAACAACCGAAGACACTACCATTGCAACGGGAAGCACTGGTGAATATTCAAGTTTGCCGGTCAATATCAAAGCTGAGATTGACGAGGATGTTACTGATACCGGTAGAAATTTATGTTTCTGGAAAATACAAAACACATAACAAAATCAAGCGGGTATTTATTACCCGCTTTTTTATTTGTATAAGGATTAAAAATTGAAATACGATAATATTTTTAAAATGCCGATAATAAGCGATGAAGACATTTTGAGGCTTGATGAAAACAACCAAGAAACTTTGATATTGAAAATACCTATCACAAACGGAAAAAAAACTAAATTTGCTTATTTTAAACCGCCTAAATTTCTTGATTATTATGATTTTGTAAATGACTTGACAATACTGCAATTATATGTTTTAGAAAAACATAAGATTATTGAGGATTTACAAGATAATAAATATGAAGAGATTAAACAACCTTTTTTAACGTTGTTAAAATTGTTTGAAACGGAAAAAGCGCAAATATATCAATTATTGAAAAAATACTTGCATTTTAAAAGTGGTAAAAAATCCGCTTCGCTTAAATGGATTTTTAGAAATGCTAATATTTTACAAATACAAAAAATAATAAGTTATATATTGCTTTTACCTGAAAGTGTAAAAAAAAACGAAACGTTTCTAAATCAAAAATTAAACATAATTCAACATTCGCAGACATTGAAAGAACTCTCTCAAAAGAGTGTTCGTGGCGGGGTTCACTCTCTCAAACCACAATATTAAGAGTGCGGTTAATGTTGGCGCGGCTTGCTGAGGAGAACGCAAGTATTGATGATTATTACAAAAGTTTACAAAGGAAATAAAATTTGTCAAAACATGAATTATTAATTCCGATAAAATCAGATACAAAAAATTATGTCGATGGAATAAAAAAAGTTAAATCCGAAAACGATAAACTTGAAAAGTCTATGAAGTCGATGTTATCGTTGCAAAAGTTTACGGCGGCGGTAACTGGTTTTCGAATGGTTAAGGGTGCGGTCGGTAGCGTTTTCAATTCTATTAAGCAATTTATATCGTTGCATGAAAAACAAATTCAAGCTGAAAATAAATTAAAAGCATTAATGAAAAATCGCGCTGATTATACAAGGAAAATGTATATCAGTCATTTAGCATTTGCGCGTCGACTTCAAAAAGTTACTAATTTTGGCGATGAAGAAATATTACAATCAATTTCACAATTTCAAACGTTCGGGAATATCTCACAAAAAACGGCGCAGGAAGCTACAAAATATGCTGCCGACATTGCACAAACTACAGGACAGAGCATAACTTCCGTATCAATACAATTAGGGAAGGCGTTAAGCGCACCATTAAAAATGGCGTCAAGTTTACGGCGTTCAGGTATCATGTTTGATGAAACAAAATTAAAAGCATTGAATACGGAAACCGAAAGACAAGCGTATTTGCTTGAGGAAATTCGTAAGCAATACGCAGGAGCGGCGGCGGGGTCGGCAAGTCCCTTGAAACAATTTCAAAACACAATAGGCGATATAAAAGAAGAAATAGGACGCGGTTTAATGCCCGCCTTTTTAGGTATGGCAAAAATAATAAAATCGTTCATGGAAGGTTTGAGCAGTGTTGTGAAGTGGTTTTCTGATACCTTTTCCAGTACAACCGACGTAACAAACGCTTTCAAGGAATTACAAATTCAGTTAGCTGAAAGTAATAAGGAATTAGAAAAACTTGATAATACTGATAGGTTGATTAATCGGTTTGAGCAGTTATCAGAAAAAACAAATAAAACAAAAAAAGAACAAAAAGAACTTGAAACAGTTACACAAAGTATCGCAAAAGCAATCCCCGAAGCGTCGAAAGGTTGGGACAAATACGGAAACTCAATCGGGATTGTAGCAAAAGAAGCAAGAAAAGCAACAAAAAATATGCGCAATATTCAAAATGATTTAATCTCCAGTCAATTAAATAATACTTTACAACAATTTCAAAAAGCTCAAAGGAATTTTGCCGCGTTACGAAGTGCGCAAAAATCTGGCATTAGTGGTGATTTTTCCAGTGCGAATATTGTTGGAATGTCATTAGATGTATCGGGTGCAGGGCGTACGGTCGAAGCTAGACGTAAAGTAGTTGATGAGTACAGAAAACAAAAAGCAATGTTAGAAAAATTAGAACCGGCGTTTTTTAAGATTAATAAAGTGAGTGAAAAACAAATTGGCATAATGGCAAGGTTAAAACTTGGTATTAATGCAACGAGTGAAGCAATCAGAGAAATGAAAATTCAGTTAGAAGACCAACATTACGCATATCAAGAATTGTCAAAACAATATCCAAAATTTGCCGAATTAACGGCAAAAGCTCAGAAACAAGCTTATCAATATTTAAGGAAATCCGGTTATAACATGGGCGGTTTTGAAAAATTAGTTAATAAATTATTAAAAGAACAAAATAAAATGAACAAAATTTCTACAGGCGGCGGTAGTGGAAAATCTAAATTTTGGAGTAATTTATTCAAATACGCTGAAATGCTTGAAAAGCTAAACAGAACAAAGTTAAGGATTGAGCTTGATAAACAAGCTAATGATTTTTTTGAGAAATTAAGGATTGATAAATCTGATAGAATAATGTTAAAAGTTGCGCTTGATTACGGGGACAGTGCGGAAGCAATACAAAAATTAATGTCAAAAATTCCTAGCGATGTTTTGAAAAAATTAACCGAGCGCGGTGTTAATGTTGAGCAAATGCTTCAAAATTATGTAAAAAAATATCAAGACACGATAAATAAAAACTTCACGGAAAACAACGCAATCGTTAATAGTTTTATTAATGGCGCTGATGAACTTGCGAAAAAAATAAAAGAGATTGACGCGGAAAGGTTGAAAGCAGAAAAAGCACTTGAGAAACTGCGCAATCAAACGGCGAGCAGTTTAACAGACGATGAATTTGAACAGCGTAAAAAATTAATAAAAAAAGAAGCTGAGTATAGAAAAAGAGAAGCTAGTTTACAGCAAGCGCAAAACACGGTGGGTAAATTTGGTACTTTTGCGAGTGGGTTTCAACAATTTGGCGCGGGAATTCAAAGAGGCGGTGGCGCAGGAGTTTTCCAAAGCATGGGTGGTTTGTCCTCTAGTCTATCCGTTGTAGGCGGTCAATTTGGCAAAATTGCGGGTACTATAGGTAAAAGTTTTGGCGCCTTAGGCGGTTTAATAGATGGTTTTTCATCTTTATTTAATAATTCTGAGGAAGCTCAAAAAAAAGAAATAGCTAGGCAAAATTTATTAAATAAACAATTAGAAAATCAAATATATTTAGAAACTAAATTAAATCGAGTTATTGAAGACCGAATGAAAAATCTACAATTAATACAAACATTATACGACGGAGAAATAGAACAGGCAAAAACATTAGAATATTATCAAAAAAATATTGCTGATTTTGAGGCAAAATACGGTGTTTTTTCAAATGATGAATTGATTGCTGAACAGAATAAATTAATGGAACAAAGAAATATTATATCAGACGCTATCAATGAAGCGGGTTTAGCGATGGCAAAATGGGACGCTGACCAATTAAGAGAAGCTCAAAACATGATGGAAAAATTATATAATGATTTACAAAATTTGGGTTATACTTGGGAAGACGTTACCCGCGCTCTTGGCGGTGACCTGAATTCATTTTATAGTATTAATTTAGGTAGTTTATATTCTAGCATTTTACGACAATCGGAGGCACAAACGGCAGAAATTAACGCGCAATTATCTATGATTGATACGTATGCGGAAGCGTTAGTCGGGATTAATCAGATTGAAGAAGACAGATTAGACATTATGAAGCAACAGTTAAAAATCAGTGATGAATTATATAACAAGATTAGAGCATTGGGTAATGAAAATATTAATAAAATACTTGATAAAGCGCAGGAATTAGAAAAAAATATAAAACTAGGCATTGTTCGTGAGGGAAGCGCGGAAGCGGAAAGACAACGAACGTTATATATGAATCAGTTAATGAATTTACTTGGCGGTATTGGTGAAAGTGGGCTTTCAAGTCAAGTTGAATTGGCGCGCGCTGAATACTATAATTCAAGCAATCCGCAAGAATTCCTTGCAAAAGCGGGGCTAGGTGATGTTGTACAGTTGGCGCGTGGCGGTTATATTACACAATCTGGGCTAGCTTCCGTTCATGCTGGAGAAACGATAATTAATAAAAACATGATGAATGATTTTATGAAAAAACTCGGCGGAAAAAATATTAATCTTGGCGGTGTGAATATTAATATCGAGGGTTCAAATTTATCGACGGCAGACGCTCAAAGACTAAGTAACACAGTACTTGACAACATTCAACGTGAACTACGACGCGCGAATATAAGGTGGAATTAATATGAGTTATGACAATATAAATATAGAGTTAATACAAGATAGAAATTATACTGAAACTGCTCAAAATTCTGTAGGTCAAACAGGTACTAGCGGTTTTCGCACAATCAGTTTTTCAAGTGGTGTTTATTGTTCGAGCAGTGGTAGCGATACTACAGGAAGTGGAACGGTTGGAAGTCCATATCGTACAATTAGCCGGTGTAATGATGATATTGCTAGCGGTCTTGCAACGCAAATAGGAATTTTATCGTCAACGATTTTTGATGAAATCGTTGATTTAAATGCTAATTGTACATTAGTTGCTGCGGCAAGTGGAATAACACCACGAATTCAGTCAATCGGGAATGAAATATCTGATAGCAGGATTGAAACATTGAGCGCAATTAATCGCAGGGTTTATGATTATTGTTCATCACTCGACGCTTTATTCGTAGCTTGCGAGGACAGTGGGAATATTGATACTATATATAATACTACTGACGGTACAATATGGAATAATATATACCAAAATGCGGGTGTTAATTATCTAACTTCTACGGATTGTACAGATAGTATACTTTTGGGTGACGACGCTGGAAATATTGAGCGTTTTTCTACTGTTATCGGTACGCGTAATCGTCCGTATATTGAAAGTAGCGGAATAATAAAAGGATTAACTTTTTTTAATTCCGTTGCTTACGGCGTAACTATATCGTCGGCAAGTGCGAATAAATTGGTCAAATCTACAGACTTAACCAATAATTCGGGAACGGGTTTTACAGATGTTTCAACGTCAAGTGGTTTTGACGGCGTTACGGTTGGCAGTGAAGCGGTACAAACAATAAGCACTTATGATAATAAATTGGTTGTAGCATGGGAAAAAATAATAGCGTGGAGTAATGACGGAACTGGGTTTTCAGATACAAATTCTTCCGTATTCACGAATACGGAAGTTACAATAACAAAAATGTTTGAATGGAACGGATTTTTATACTTCGCAACGGGCGCGGGTGGACTTTGGCGGGTTCGTGAATTAGGGCAAACACCAACACGTGTACTAACTGGAAATATTGAACAGATTGAAGCAAATAATAATCTATACGTCGTTACAACGGGCGGCGATTTATACCGTTCTATTGACGGTGTTAATTTTTCATTATTGAAAACAGGTATTGACCCATATTTAGGCATTTTCGATACTATTATTTATGCAGGAGATACAAGGCTAAATTTATATTTTTTCAAGTGTAACGGTAATGTAGAATTTAATAATTTATATTTCGATACAAACTATCTCGATTATGCTATTTTCGGAAATGAAAATGACATAGAAGTTAAATACTGCGATTTTGAAGGGTTTTTCTCATATCCTGTAGACTTAGCGAACGATTTAACAATCGAAAATTCTATTGTTAGAAATTGTGAGGAGGGTGTTTTTTGCGGTGGTGATTTAACTGCGCAAAATAATGTTTTTTATAATATTCAAAACAAAGCTATTGAGCTTGAGGGTGCAAATCTAACCGTTATACATAATACTTTTTATAACTGTAACTATTTCCTTTATATTTCAAATGCGATAACTGATGACGATATTAAGGATAATATTTTTAATTTCGCATGGACGTACGCGATATATTCAGAAACAACGATTGTAAGTATTAATACTTCATTATATTCTAGAAGTTTATTTTATAAAACAAATATTTTTACGTCTTTAAATTTATCGCCGTTGTTTCGCTCTACCACTGCCGGCATTGAAAATCTAAAATTAAAAACGCGTGCAGGCGGTTTTTTCTTTCCTACTTCACCCGCGCAGGAAGTTGCAAGCGATGACAAAGACTTAGGCGCTTACGATTTTTCTTATTCAGATACTGCAAAAACGGCAATAAATATTGAGCTTACAGGCGTATCGTCAGAATTTACGATTATTGATAATAGAACAAAATTTTCTAATGAGCGCGCTATTTCTGGAAATCCAAAAATATATTTTCGTAATATTATGCGCGATTTTGTTTTTTCGTTTAATTCTGAAACTTACGTTACAAAAGAATTTGTTCAAAATGTTAATTTCTTACATAATATACACGGTGCTTTTTTTATGAAACCTGAAAGCGTAACCGGTTATACTGATAATACTGGGAGCGGTGTAATAACGAATACTACTATTAGCACTTATCCTAAAGCAATGCTTTATCTCGATATTAATAATCCTGATTATACAATAAATACTATAGTCGATAGTAGTAAGTCATGGGCGGTTGGTCAGTGGCGCGGGTGGAGTGTATCGATTAATTCAAAATATTATAGAATATTGTATAACGACACAAACGCATTAATCGTTGATACTGAGGGCGATGAATTGACTAACGACACTTACAGTATAGATAGATTGAAATGTCGGTTATCTGCGCAGACAATACAGAAAAATCCTATTTTTTACGACGGGTTTAAATACGATTATCCTTATAATTCGTTTCAATTAATCTTTTCGGAGGTGATTGAATGAGTTATAAAATATTATTCAACGGCGCGGACGTTTCTAAC
>Ga0272440_1003261_pt1 | contig 12215 bp, 9 predicted proteins | sample SSMMMBAug17_FD_192440 | JGI IMG/M metagenome (GOLD analysis project Ga0272440, IMG submission 192440) | Marine sediment archaeal communities from Little Sippewissett salt marsh, Falmouth, MA, United States - SSM-MMB-Aug17 | ecosystem: Environmental > Aquatic > Marine > Wetlands > Sediment ... | reverse complement strand
CAAATAAATCTACCTAATCACCTTTCTTATAATAAAATAAATGTTGATTTTTTAACAAGGGAATTAGACAGTTATCTTTATTTGACTGATATAAGCAGTGTTCTGAATCAAGAGCTAGGACAATACGATTGGCTTGGTTTTTATAATGGAGATGTTTCTCTAACAACAGGAGATCCTAGGTTAAAAGATGAAAATATATTAGATATTTTTATTCATGATAATAATTTTGCAATAGGAAGTGCTGGATATAAAAAATCAAAAAATGATTATAGAAGTGGGCTTGTAAGAAAATGTAGTCTTAATATTTTAAAAACAGTAGTTATTCGACAAGAAAAAGAAAAATTGAAAGCGCAGGGATATGATCCTGATGCTATAAAAATAGAAGTTTGGGAGTCGCAATTCTTTGCAAGAGTCCTTGTTGAGAAAAGTTCGTTTAAGAGATTGCCGGATGCGGATATAAACCCTACTACAAAACAGCTAGATCAACTGTTTAGTAAAATATTTAAAACAAACCCCTAACAACAGGACCCTAATGGATATTTATATTTTTTGCAAAGTAAGCCTTTTTGCAGTCAAAGGCATATTTCGCAACATTCCCATTATAATTAGTAATTTTATTATCCAGTTAAGTTTTTAGTAGGGGTTGTGGGGAAATAATTTGGCTATTTTTTCTTTTAATATTGCTAGGCCTTGGCCTGTTGCTGCAGATATTGCTAGGCTATCATAATTCTCAAAGGATTCAAAGGTCTTTTGGGGAATAGCTAAGTCTATTTTGTTTAATACTAGTAGTTGCTTTTTTTCTGCAAGTTTCTGACTGTATTGTTTTAGTTCGTTATTTATAATTTTATAATTTTTTATAGGCTCTGAATCAGAAAGATCGATTACATGGATTAAAAATTTAGTCCTCTCTATATGTTTTAAGAAATCATCTCCTAAGCCTACACCTTTATGTGCTCCAGCTATAAGCCCAGGGATATCAGCGATAGTAATGTATCTGTCTGTATATTCAATTACTCCTAGGTTAGGATGTAGTGTGGTGAAAGGATAATTTGCAATTGCTGGTTTTGCGGCTGTTAGATGTGCCAATAAAGTAGATTTGCCAGCGTTAGGCATCCCAATAATACCAATATCAGCTATTAATTTTAATTCTAAATCTATTTCTTTTTCTTCTCCAGGCTTCCCTTTTTGGAAAATTCGTGGAGTGCGATTAGTAGAAGTAGCAAAATGGGCATTCCCTTTGCCTCCTTTGCCTCCTTTAGCTAGACATATTGTTTGTTCGTGTTCTGTAAGGTCTATAGTTTTTTTTATATGGTCTTCTTCATAGCTTACAATGGTCCCACAGGGAATCTTTATTACTAGGTCGTCACCTTTTTTCCCATTCTGATTTCTTCCTTTGCCGGGTTGTCCATTTCCTGCTTTTAGGTGTTTTCTATATCGGAAGTCGTATAAAGTTTGTAGCATATTAGAAGATTTTAAGTAGATGCTACCACCATCACCACCGTTACCACCGTTTGGGCCTCCAAATGGGATGTATTTTTCTCTGCGAAAACTTAAGCAGCCATCGCCACCTTTTCCTGATTTTATATATATTTTGGCCTTATCTAAAAACAAGTTTATTTTGCAGAAGGATAAACACTAACTCTACGTACTTTTTTAGAAGGTCTTTCAAATTTTACAATACCGTTTATTTTAGAAAAAATAGTATAATCTTTGCCTAACCCTACGTTGTTCCCAGGCTTGTAGGATGTTCCTCTTTGTCTTAAAATGATCCCTCCTGCGGGAATAAACTGATCTCCGTAGACCTTTACTCCTAGGTATTGAGGATTGCTATCGCGTCCGTTTCGTGAGCTGCCTTTTCCTTTTTTATGAGCCATTGTTTTTGCCTCCTGAATTTAATTAATTACAAAAGTATGTCTTGAACCTCTAGTCTCGTAAGAGGTTGCCGATGTCCATTCTTTCTTCTATAACCTGTTTTTCTCTTATACTTGAAAACTACTACTTTTTTATCTTTGTCATGAGCAAGTACTTTTGTTTTTACTTTTGCGTCTTTAAGGTATGGTTGACCTATAAGGATTTGCTCATCGTTATCCTTTATGAGTAGTACCTTATCTAGTAGATATTCTTTGTTCTCTTCGGCTGATAATTTTTCTACTTCGATGATAGATCCTTTTTTTATTTTGTATTGTTTTCCTCCTGCCTCGATGATAGCGTACATCTTAGATCTCTCCTTTATATAATTAAAACAAAGTGGACTTTATTATTATAATGAAACTTATTAAACACAAACAAGTAGTATAGCAGTATCAACTAGAAACGACAATATTAATTAGCTTATTTGGAACAACGATAACCTTTTTTATGTTTTTGTTTTCTATATGTTTTGTTAATTTATCTCTAGCTAAAGCGATCTCTTCTAGTTCCTTATTGGGGATATTTTTATTTACCTCTACCTTATCTCTTATTTTGCCATTTACCTGTATTATTAAGATAAATTTTTCATTTTGCAAAAATTTTTGATCATATGCGGGCCATTTTTGCAAATGGATACTATGTTTGTTGCCTAAAATAGACCATAATTCTTCTGCAAGGTGTGGGGCAAAAGGTGCTATTAGTCTTGCAAAAACATTTTTTATTTCCAAAAGTACAGATTCGCTTACTTTATTTCTTAATGACAATATTTCTTTGACCAAAATCATCAAGGCTGAAATTGCAGTGTTAAAAGAAAGTTTTTCGATATCACTAGTTACTTTTGCTATGGTTTTATGTAGACATTTTTTTAGGTCTAGTTCACTTTTTTTGTCTGGTAATAGTTCTTTTGGGTTTATTGGTTCGAAAGAACGCCATGTCTTATCTAGAAATCTTTTAATCCCTACAATGCCCTTTGTATCCCAAGGTTTAGCCATTTCTAGGGGACCCATGAACATCTCATATAGACGCATTGCATCTGCTCCGTATTCAGCTATTATGTCATCAGGGTTTATAACATTCCCAAGCGATTTGCTCATTTTTTGGCCATCTTCTGCTAGTATTAGGCCTTGATTTATCAGTTTTGCAAATGGTTCGTCATGGGAAACTACACCTATATCATATAAGAATTTGTACCAAAATCTGCTATATAGCAGATGCAATACTGCATGTTCTGCTCCTCCTATATAAAGATCTACTGGGAGCCAATAATTTATTTTTTCTTTACTTGCTAAGTTATCATTATTGTTAGGATCTAGATATCTTAAAAAATACCAGCAACTACCAGCCCATTGTGGCATGGTATTAGTTTCTCTTTTAGCAGGAGCTTTGCATGCAGGACAAGTTGTATTAACCCATTCTTTAATATTTGCTAAGGGAGATTCTCCTGTTTCTGTTGGATGGTAGTTTTTTACCTCGGGGAGTTTTAATGGTAGCTGGTCTTCTGGAATCGCTACTGGGCCACATTTCTCACAGTGTACGATGGGGATAGGTTCACCCCAATAACGTTGGCGAGAAAAAACCCAGTCTCTTAATTTATAATTTACAGTTTTTTTGCCAATACTTAACGTTACTAACCACTCTGTGATTTTTTCTTTACATTCTTTAGTTGTTAATCCTGTGAATTGTTCGGAGTTGATTAAATAACCTTCACCAGGAAAGGCTTCTTTTAGGTCTGTAGGTTTATTATCTTTATTGTTTGTTATTACTTGGATTATTGGTAATTGGTGTTTTTTAGCAAACTCAAAATCTCGTTGATCATGTGCTGGAACAGCCATAATAGCACCTGTTCCATATGAGATTAATACGTAATCAGAAATCCAAATAGGTATTTTTTTGTTGTTAACAGGGTTAATGGCATATGCTCCCGTAAAAATCCCAGTTTTAGTTTTTTCTAAGTGGGATCGTTCTAAATCACTTTTAGTTTTTGCAGCTTCTTGGTAGCTTTTTACTATTATTTTTTTTTCAGGTGTAGCTATTTTTTCTGCGTAGGGATGTTCTGGGGCCAGTACTACATATGTTGCCCCAAATAAGGTGTCAGCTCTGGTGGTAAATATTTTTAAACTTAAATCAGTATCTGATATTTTGAAATCAATTTCTACTCCATTTGATTTGCCAATCCAATTTTTTTGCATTTGCTTTATAGAGTTAGACCAGTCTAGTTTGTCTAGGTCTTTTAATAATCTGTCTGCATATGCAGTGATCTTTAGCATCCACTGGCGTAGAGCTCTTCTGGTTACAATAGTGTTGCAGCGTGAGCATTTTCCATCTATGACTTCTTCATTGGCTAATCCTGTTTTGCAAGAGGAACACCAATTTATAGGCATATTTGCTTCATAAGCTAACCCTTTTTTAAAAAGTTTTATAAAAATCCATTGAGTCCATTTGTAGTACTTGGGATCAGTTGTATTTATTTCTCTATCCCAGTCATAGGAAAATCCTAGTCTTTTTATTTGTCTTTTAAATGTTTTAATGTTTTTCTTGGTGCTTGTATTGGGATGAGTGCCTGTCTTGATAGCGTAATTTTCTGCTGGGAGACCAAAAGCGTCCCATCCCATAGGATGAAGAACGTTATAGCCGTTCATTCTTTTATACCTAGATATAATATCAGAGGCTGTATAACCCTCTGGGTGTCCTACATGTAAACCGGCCCCTGAAGGATAGGGGAACATATCTAGGCAGTAAAACCTTTTTTGTTTTGTGAATGCAGGATTTTCTATTGTTTGGTGAGTTTTATTTTTGTCCCAATATTTTTCCCATTTTGGTTCAATGGAGGAAGGATCATATGACATTACTTATTAATAATCTCCCTTGTAAATTCGTTTTTAAACAGCCTTACAATATCAGAGCAATAAAATATTGTAAACAATATGTAATGGTGGTATATTTTTATTGTATCTATGACAAATAAAACTGATAAAAAATATTCAATCTTAATAATCGACGATGAAGAAAGTGTTCGTGAGTCCTTAGGGATCGTTCTTGAGGATAAATATAATATCATTTTTGCTGAAGATGGTATACAGGGCTTAGAAAAATACAAACAAGAGAAAATAGATTTAGTATTACTTGATATAAGAATGCCAGGCATGAACGGGACTGTAGTTTTAAGCGAACTTGAAAAATTAGACCCTCTGGTTGATGTTATAATGCTAACGGCAACTAGGGATATTGAAGTTGTTTCAGAGACTATACATAAAGGGGCTAGAAATTATATAACAAAGCCTTTTGATATAGAAGAGTTACTATCTCTAATAGAGAAAATTCTATCTAATAAAGAAAGGTTGTCTTCACAGCTTAAAGCTTCTGAGCCAATTGATATTCATCCTATTTTGATGATGGAGTCAATGGCTACAGTTAGATTCGCCTTAAATCAATGTTACACTAATAATAAGCCGATTATCATAGAAGGAGATACTGGGACGGAAAAAGAAGAAGTTGCCTCCTATATTCATTACAAGAGTAATAGAAATAAATTTATTCGTATTTATTGCATAGAAAAAACAAATATAGATAGTATTTCTGGTAGTAATTACTTCATGAAGAATGTTGGGCAGATAACTTCTGGCACTACAGTTTACTTTAATCGTATAGATTTACTAAATGAACAAGACCAGAAAAGATTGCTTGGTTATTTTCAGGAAATGTTAGAATCTCAACCTAATGCTTTTGAGAATATTCGTATCATTAGTAATGTCAAAAGAAATCTAAAAAGATTAGTTAGTGCAGGCCTATTTGATGAAGAATTGTATCATTATATTAATGGTCAAAGTATAGTTTTGCCTGCATTGCAAAAAAGGGAAGAAGATCTCCCCTCTATAGTGAATTATTATATCAATTACTTTAATAAGCAGATGGCCAAAAATGTGGTATTTGATAGGCAAATTATCAATATTCTGTGTCAATATGATTGGCCAGGCAATATAGCAGAATTGAAAAACACTATTTTAAGTATTGTTTGTAAGATAGAGAGTGATAATGTGAAGATAAAAGATATCCCTTTAAATATCTTACTTGATACCAATCAAACTTCTCCCTTAGTTTCTTTTGAAAATCTTTCTGATACTTTTGAAAAAATATACTTAGAGGAAAGTTTGCGATTTTTGGGGAACATAGAAAATGCTAGTAAAAAATTGGATGTTTCTGTAACTGATATAGAAACTATTGGAAGTTAGTAACAAATTATGCCTAAATTATGGGGTGGGCGCTTCTCACAGCAATCTAACACACAACTAGAATCCTTTACTGCTTCGCATCAGATTGACAGGAGATTATATAAAGAAGATATAAAGCTTAATATTGCTTATGCAAAGGCACTTCATAGAGCACGTATATTAACAGAATTAGAATTGCAGGAAATTGAACAAGGGTTGTTAACCCTAGAAAAAGAAATAACAGATGGCCAGTTGCAATTTTTTGATAAGCTTGAAGATATTCATAGCCATATAGAACATTGGTTAACAGAAAAAATAGGAGACCCTGCTAGAAAAATACATTCAGGAAAAAGTAGAAATGATCAAGTAATAACTTCTTTGAGGTTATACTTGAAAAATATTTTGCCTCAACTCGTATCTTTGATAGATGAAACTATATTAGTTATTTCCAATAATTTATGTAAAGAAGATAGGCCTATACCAGGGTATACCCATTTGCAAAAGGCTCAACCGGTTACTCTTTCTTTGCATTTTGGAGCTTACATTTCCATGTTAAATAGAGATATAGATAGAATAAATGATGCTATAAAGAGAATAGACATAATGCCTTTGGGAGCTGGGGCTTTGGCAGGAAATCCCTTTATTGATGATAATAATAGAAAAAGGATTGCAAAAGACTTAGGCTTTGCTTGTGTTGCTAAAAATCATATGGATGTTGTTTCTGATAGAGATTTTGTGGCAGAGATCATTTTTATATTTTCATTAATTATGGTTCATTTAAGTAGGTTTTGTGAGGAGATAATTCTATGGTCATCAGCAGAGTTTGATTATCTTACCATCGGTGATAACTTCACTACAGGGAGCAGTATCATGCCCCAGAAGAAAAACCCAGACATTGCTGAATTAATAAGAGGAAAAACAGGATCTGTTTTTGGGGGTTTACAGGCTATGCTTGTTAACCTTAAAGCCTTACCTTTAACTTATAATAGAGATTTACAAGAGGACAAAATATATTTATTTAATACTTTAGATACGGTGTTTTCTTCTTTATCTATATTAAAGGAGATGATTCCTTCTATTGAGTTCAATTACGATAGACTTCGTCAGAATGCTACTAGTAATTTCTCTTTAGCTACAAGGGTTGCAGAGTATTTGGTTAACAAAGGGCTCCCTTTTCGTAAAGCTCATAGCGTTGTCGGTAATATTGTAAATTATTGTGCAGAGAATAATAAAAATGATTTTGTTGATCTAAAAATAGAGGAGTTCAGCACTTTTAGTGATTTATTTGAAAAAGATATATTTGATGCTCTGATTATTTAAGATGTCTTCTGACAATAATATTTTAATTAATTATTTGCTTGAACATGAAAACAATTTTGATATTATCTTAGAGAAAATAGCTCTTGATACTTTATCTTCTGAAGGTATTAAGAATCAAACTCTTAGCTTATCTTTTGTTGATGACAATTTTATTCGTGATTTAAACAAAAAGTATAGGAACAAGGATACGGCTACAGATGTATTATCCTTTTCATTAAATGAAGACAATATTTTGGGAGATATTGTTATTTCAATATCTACAGCCGAGAGAAATGCAGAAAAATATGGGAATACGCTATTAAAAGAACTTTGCAAGTTGGTAGTACATGGGACTTTGCATTTGTTGGGCTATGATCATGAAATAGAAGATGAAGCTAAAGTCATGGAAGATAAAGAAGAATATTGTTTGTGCAAATTTATGGGTGATCAATAATCATTTTCGCAATTTCACAGAAATAACTTTTGATACCCCAGGGTCTTCCATGGTTATTCCGTATATAGTATCGGCAGCGGTTAGAGTCTGTTTGTTGTGGGTGATAATAATCATTTGAGAATCCAAAGAAAAAGAGGCTAACATATTTGAAAACTTATCAATATTAGCTTCATCAAGAGCGGCATCTACCTCATCTAGCAAACAAAAAGGAGCCGGTTTCGTTTTTAATAATGCAAAGATAAGGGCTACTGCTGTTAATGCTTTTTCTCCTCCTGATAATAGTGACATTTCTAGGTTTTTTTTGCCTGGTAAGTTTACGAATATTTCAACCCCAGATTCTAAAACATTGTTATTTTCTAGTAATTTTATATTTGCCTCTCCTCCATTAAATAACTTAGAGAAAGTTTCTTTGAAATTAATTTGAATTTTGGATATTGTTTTTATGAAATCTCTTTTAGCTAAGTGATCTAGCTCTTGTATTAATTTATTGAGGTTTTCTCTTGACTCAACAAGGTCTTGTGCTTGATTGTTTAGAAAGTTTTGTTTTTCTGATTTTTTGTTGTATTCTTCAATTGCTAATAAGTTAACAGGTTCTAGTTTTTTAATGGTTTTTTTTAGTTGTTTGATGTCTTCTGAATCTATTTGATCGCTAGTAGTACCGATTTTCAATACAGCTTCTATAGTTGTTTCATAATCATTTAATAATCTTTCTTTTATCCCTTGCAAGTCAGTTTCCAGGCGAGCTTGTTTTATTTCTTCTTTTCTTAGGTTTTCGATGAGAATTTGATTCCTAGTGGTAGAGTGCTTTATTTGGTGATCTATATTATCTATTGCCTTTTGGATATTTGATTTTTCTTCTATAGTTAATTTTTCTTCTTGTTGTAATTTTTGCAAATCATTTTTCAATGAAGGGATTAATTGTTCTTGTTTAGCAAGATTTTCTTTAAAGTTTTTTATATTTATGGTTATGTTGTCTTTTTCTGCTTTCTTATGACTTATTTGTTTTTTCTGTTCCTCCTTGGAAGTTTCTAAGGCTATTGTCTTTGCTTGTGCTTGATTTATATATTCTTCTAAGGTTCCTGATTCTATTTTTAAAGAAAGCAGTTTGTTTTCTAGTTGTTCATTCTGTTTTAAAAGGACCTCTTCTTTTTGTAAGATTATGGATAACTTGTCATTGAAACTGCTGATATTTTCTTTTGCTTGTTTAATTTGTTTTTGCCTATTTAGCAAGGGGATAGTTTTTTTTCTGGAGCTACCTCCTGTCATAGCGCCTGATGCATGTATGATTTCTCCTTTTAAGGTTACGATACGGGAAAAAGGGAGATGTCTAAATGATCGAACAAAAATTACGGCACTATCTATATTTTCTGCAATTATAATGTTTCCTAGTAGATGGTATATAACATCTTCATAGGATGGATTATAAGTGACAATGCTTGTTGCTAGGCTTATAATGCCATCTTGTTCTTTTGTTACTTCTAGTAATTCACTAGAGCTATTATGGCCTTTTCTAATAAGGTTTATAGGTAAAAAAGTTGCTTTTCCAGCTTTGTTGTTTTGTAAGTAGTTTATGGCTTTTTTTGCTGTTTGATCTGTATCGGTTACTATGTCCTGTAGGTGATTGCCTAAGGCATTTTCAAGTGCTATTTCGTATCTTTTTTCTGTTTCTATTAAATTGGCAACTATACCAATTATGCCTTGAGATAATATATTTTCATCTCTTGCTTCTAGGACGGCCTTAACACCTGAGAAATAGCCTTCATAATTTCTTTGTATTTCTTTTAGGAGATTGAGCCTAGAGGTTTCTATTTGAATTTTTTCTCTTACTTCATTTTTGTTTATTTGTAAATTATGTGATTCTAGCTTGCTGTTTTTAAGGTCTGTTTCTAAAAGGTTTATTTGCTTATTGGCGGCAGATAGTTTTTCTTTGTTTTTTATGTCTTCTTGTTTAGTTTCTTGTTGTTGTGTTTGGATCATATTTAATGTGGCTTCTAATTTTCCAAGTTCGGAAGCTAGTGTCTCTAGCCTATTATGTTCTTTTTGGGTGTTCTCCATGTTTTCTAAAAGTGCTTGATTTATGCTTTCTATGTTTTGGGTTATGGTTCCTTGCTTGATTTTATTTTGTTGGAGAATATTTTCTAATGCAGATATTTTGTTGCGGTATTCTAATTTCTGTTTATCATCGTTTTCGTTTTGTGTTGATAATGATAAAATTTTTTCTTGTAAATTTTTGATTTGTTTATTTAGCTCTGTTAGTTGATTTTGTAGAGAGATTATCTTTGATTTATATATATAAGTTTCCTTTTCTTTTAGTAGTTCTTTTAAGGATAAGTATTTTTCAGCTTCTTTTGCTTGCTTTTCTAATTCTGCTACTTGTTGGTGGATTTCAGTTTTTAAATCTGTTATGCGTTGCAAGTTTTCTGTAGTAATTTTTAATTTGCGATATGCTTGTTGTTTGCGTTGTTTATATTTATGTATGCCGGCAGCTTCTTCAAACATTAACCGTTTTTCATCAGGTTTCATATTGATTAAAAGATCAATTTGTCCTTGTCCGATTATGGAGTAAGAATTTTTGCCAACACCAGTATCAAAGAATAAATTATTTATGTCTCTTAATTTGCAAGGATTCTTATTGATGAAATATTCGGATTCTCCAGAACGGTAGAGTTTTCTTTTAATAAGTACTTCATTGTATTCGATAGGTAGTTTCCGGCCAGCGTTGTCTATTAATATAGATACTTCTGCCATTGATACAGGTTTTCTGTTCTTGCTGCCTGTGAAAATTATATCGCTTGAGGAATGGCTTCTTAGTGATTTTAGGCTTTGTTCTCCAATGCACCAGCGGACAGCTTCCAGAAAATTACTTTTTCCGCAACCATTAGGACCTACAATTGCAGTGATATTTGCATAAGAAGGAAATTCTAAAGAGAAGCGATCTGCAAAGGTCTTAAATCCTTGGATTTCTATTTTTCTTAAATACATTATTTTTTATTTATTTTTTCGAGAATTTTTCTGGCAGAAGATTGTTCTGCTTCTTTTTTGGTTTTTCCCGTTGCATTATCTTGGTATATTTTATTTTTTATTACCAGAGTGGCTTTGATTTCGAACATTTTGTCATGGTCGGGTCCTTTTTCTGAGATAACTTCATATTGGGGAAGATTGCTTCTATTTTTTTGTGCATATTCTTGTAATACAGATTTGGCATCAATTATAGTACTTGGTTTTATGGCTTCTTGAATAATGTCCATTAGCAAGGTTATAACGAATTTATTAGAATAATGTTTGTTGTTTTGGTCAAAATAATAAGCTCCAAAGATGGCTTCTAAGGCATTGGCTAGATTGGAATCTTTGTTATTGCCGCCTGTTTTCAATTCGTTATTTCCAAATAAAATAAAGTTGCCTAGTTCTAGCTGTGAGGCTTTTTTAGCGAGCATGGCGTCACTTATAATGATGGCTCTTATTTTGGTGAGGTCTCCTTCTTGGTAATGGGGGAATCTCTTCAAAAGGTACTCACTAACTGCTAGTTTTAACACGGCATCTCCAAAAAACTCTAATCTTTCGTTGTTCTGGTTATTATTAGGTTCGTTGTAAGAAAATGAAGAATGTGTAAGGGCTTGGTTTAGTAGGTTCTTATTTTTAAAGGATATTCCTATCTTTGTTTCTAATTCTTCTAATTGTTTGATGCGGTTTTTAGTTAGCATATTATTAAAATTATTACATATAGGTTATTGAAAGGCCAAGAGGGTTGATCTCAATTTGCGGAAGATATCCCAATTGCCTATGAAGGTGATAATATTATAAACTATTTAGGGATTGTTGCGAAATGAGCCTTTGACTGCAAAAAAGTTCATTTCGTAACACTCCCATTTAGTAATTTTTTTGCCTTGGTTGGTCATTTTTGGACAACCTTAAAACCTAGCTTTGAACTGTTGGGGATTTATATTTTTTGCAAACTGGGATTAATATCATTATGTTAAAATCTTTTAAAATTCCTTTTCATAAAATCACGAAGATTAAACGATTCAAACCTAGGCCGCAGCCTTCCTATTTGCCTTTTGATAGTTATCCTCATGGGGCTCCTTTAGGGGGCTTTGGTGCAGGAACTTTTAGTCGTTCACCATTGGGTGATTTCAATGTTTGGCATATTAAGGTCGGAGCCCATATAGAAGAGTCCCTCCCTGCGGCAGGTTTTTATCTTTTTGTTCAAAATGCTAATAAAAAAGCAACTTATAAACTCCAATATAAAGCTAATAAACGCAATAAAGCTACCATTAAAAATATAAATAAAGGTTATTATGCTGCAACTTATCCAAAATCACTATACCACTTTGAAACCAAAGAAA
>Ga0272440_1003260_pt1 | contig 12222 bp, 19 predicted proteins | sample SSMMMBAug17_FD_192440 | JGI IMG/M metagenome (GOLD analysis project Ga0272440, IMG submission 192440) | Marine sediment archaeal communities from Little Sippewissett salt marsh, Falmouth, MA, United States - SSM-MMB-Aug17 | ecosystem: Environmental > Aquatic > Marine > Wetlands > Sediment ... | reverse complement strand
TATAAACTTTTCCGTTTATTTTATTTGTTACTTTGTAAATTATCATTAAATCCAATCTGCATATGTAAATGAAACTTCAAATATTTCACAAGATGAACATACCATAGAAATACCTTTTAATTCTTTATCATTTACAATTTCCTTTCGTTTTTCTTTAATCAAATCATCATTTGATTTAATTTCATTTTCACATATAGGACATATCACAAAATCACCCCCTTGTAAACAAATATCATTTTTCGTTTCCTCCAAGTTTCTTGTTCGCAATAACAAGAGATTGTAATGCTTTATAGTAAAAATCTTTTGACACTAATGAGTATTTACCTTTATCTTTAACAATCAAATACCCTTCATTGTCGATTCTTTTTTCTTCCGATCTTGATTCAATTTCTTGTTTACAATCCTCAACTTGTTGTTCTAATACACCCAATCTTCTTAAAATTTCTTGATTACTTGTCAACATATCATTCTCCTTTCTCTGGCAATCTTACATTTTCGCCTCTATCTTTTGCTTCATTATAAAGTCTATAATACTGACTTCGATTACCATCCCAATCACATATATCTGTTTTTGGGTTATATTTTAGATTGAATCTTTGTCCTTCTGCTGAAAAAACCTTTTTACATTTACCACTACATATAGGACAACTGGCAAATCTTATCAAATTATTCATTGCCAGATATTCAAATCTTATTTCGCAACTATCACATTCAAAGTCATATAACGGCATGGTTTACTTACCCCCTTCATTGGAATATCCATTTTTCTCAGAATATCCTTTGATTCTAAAACTACCACTTGACATTATTCTCTTAGCTAATTTATTACAGTTTGGACATTCGGTTGACATCATAGTAATTTTTTTGAAATTAACTCGCTCAAATGTATAACCACACTTTTGACATTCGTATTCATAAATCGGCATTATCTTCTCCTTAACAATCCTACGTTTCCTATTTTTAGAACTGGAAATTTAGGACAACTATACATCATATCTTCTATTAGATTTTCATCCATCATCTTCTGGATTTCAAATATCTTAATATATGTATGTTCTTTCACAATTTCAATATCATTATTTTCAAAAATTTCTTCTAATTCATCCATAAAAGAACAAGGTTCATACTCTAAACGCAATTCAATATCATTTCCTTTTACAAACGTAATATCACCATCACCATTAGGATTGAATTGAATATTCTGTTTAGCTTTCTTAATTTCTTTTATAAAATTTCTTTTTTTGGCTGAAGATGGAATATTTCTAAGAACATATAACGTCAAATATGGATTGATAGGCTTGAAAGGTATATGATACCTAAGAAACCAACTCTTTAGATAGTCATATACTCTTTTGATGTCTTTTTTTGATATACCAAATCCTAAATAGAACTCTTTTGTGTTGATCCTACTTCCATCTGGATTTTCTCTTGCAACTTCCTTTAAAAAATCTTCCTCAGTAGAACCAATATTTGGATGGACAATTTTCTTGATTTCTTTGGTCTTTTTTTCACCAACAAATTCTCTGAATTTCATCACAGTCTCCGTTATTTTATTTCTTTTATAAAATTCTCCATGCTGTTTATGATTATATCAGGACTTGTATCTTGATCAGTAGGTATTATCGAAAAATTTTTGTTTCCGAAATTATAGATACCACCCGTTCTATATTGCCCCGGACTATCACCCCAACTAAATACAGATTTGGATTGCATGTTTGCTAATCCTGTCCAGTAACTTAGAGGACATATCACACCCCTTGCCTTTGCTATATATTGTATTATATACTTCCATCCATTCTCAAAATAGTCTATTTTGTTTAGTATTACATTGTCTCTTGAAAACCAAGTATCCGTACTTCCAACTACAACTATATCATAGTTTTCCTGAACCCATCTATAAAGATAAGCAAGTTTCTCCAAACTTTCTGTTTTAGCAGGTATAAAAATTATTTGATCCTCATGTTCTTTTGGTATCTTTAAAGTAACATCAGGTATCTTATCGAATATCTTGTTATACACGCTATATGGTGGAGAGGTTTTTGTGTAGGAAAGATTGTGAATTTCTATATCTTTCCTATTGCAGTTTTCCCTCTCAAGAATTTTATCCTTAAAGTTCTTTAATATAAGTCTATAATCCTTTTTGTTTATCTTACGATGTATATACCCTTTCTGGTTTTTCTCATCCCTTGAAAACTGCTGATAAACAGGAATGATGTTTTCTTCTGGAACAAAATCATATAGGAATAAACGATTTACATGTGTGGATAGATATACTTTATCCCATTTAATAGCTTCAGTTAGCCATCTTGCATATGGTCTAAATTGTAACAGTTCATTTTCAAAATCACCTAAAAATGGACCTATCGCTAATATCTTCATATCCTTTCTGTTTTGCCTATAATGATTACATTTCCCTTCCACTTGTCAAGCACTTCCATTTTTTCATCATAGATTTTCTTACTAATAGCAATTACTTCGGTATTTCTTAATAAATCTTCAAACACCCCTTCCATTAGAAAAAAATCTCTTTCTTCCTTAGTCAAGTTCATAAGATTCATCAGAATCTTATTGTTTTTTCTGAAAAAGCTAATTATATCAGCTTTCTTTTTGTTCATTACATAATACTTCTTTTCAGTTCTTCGTAATATCGAATTATATTCTCTGATATTATCCTCAATGACAAAACGATTTGTCATTGGAAAAAGCTGTAAAACTTGATTCACCAACTCATAAGTAGGTATAGCAAAATCAAATTTGATTAAATGAACTCTTGGAATCTTCTGGAACTTATCAGAATCATAATTTCCTTCATTTACTCCAATGTAGTCTGATCCAACGCTTGTTATTCTCATTTCTTACCCTCCAACAGTTTTTGTATCGATAGTTTAGTATAGGCTGTCGAATAGCTTACAGAATTTTGGGTAATCAATTCATATACATTCAACTCCACTGAACTTCCCTTTACAATACTATTTATATCGTCATAGCATTGAAATTCCTTGGGGTATAGAAAATATTTTACTTTTTTCGCATATTTGTTCTTTTTAAAGAAATTCTTTAAGGACTTATATGCTTCAGTATCGTTATCAAGAGCTATAATTATTCCTGTATCTGTTAATTTAAATAACTCATATAATAAGTTCTCTGATATTTCCTTACCTAAACAAGATGTTCCTTGTTCCCCTACCATGAAAGCATCAATTAGACCCTCATGTATTATTATATACTTATCTCTTTTGAACTTGTGTTTGTTTAAAATACATAGTTCTTTTGGTGCAATTGGATTATCGTATTTTGGTTCAAGCGTACTCTTTGGTGCTCTCCTTGCTTGAAAGTATATTATATCATTATTCTCATCGAATATAGGTATTATTATCCTGTTTCTATATCTACCCGAATGGCAAATATATAGTCTATATTCATATGGTATTTTTCTTGACTGATAGAAGTCATTCAACTGTTTTATGTAATTACGTTTAATCAATCCCATATCGGTTTGTTCTAAACCATATGATTTATCGATTATCCAATTGAATGTTTCATCATATTTCTTTTTCTCTTTTTTTATGGATTTTTTAGACTTGTCTTCTATGTATCGTTTGATCTTATCTTTATCAAATTTATATAGATGTCTTTTTGCATCATCATATGACACACCTTTTAGTTTGCTATACAGTTCATAGAAATTTCCATGTTCCCCACAATTAAAACAGTTCCACCCCGGAACTCCATTATTCCAATCTAAATTGAATCTCTTTTTGTATTTGCTCTTTTTGCTGTCACCACAAAGTCTACATCTGGCTAAAAAATGCATACCATTATTTGTAACCTGTACTTGCTCAAAGTTTTCCAATACAAATTGAGTTACGGTTTCCAAGTCTAACATTATGCCTCATCCCATTTAGGACAATTATAGTCATATGGTGTATGTAAAATACTTTTACCGTTATTATTTGTTTCTTCCCATACACCTAGCTTACAATATATCTTTTTGTTTTTTGTTTTACAATGAAAACAATCAATACATAGTTTTATATCATTATGCTGCTTTTCTTGCTGCTTTAATTGCGTCATTATTTATCTCTCTCCTTATGTCATTAGGGAATAAACTTAACAATCTTCTATATTCATTGATATCATTAAGGTTAAAAATAATAGACATTGAACATACCGTTTCAAACGGTGAGGTTTTCTTTGTTGCTCTTATTTTCTTATATATTTTTGTCAATGAATTTTTTATAGAAGCAGAAACACTCTGTCTTGATATTTTCAAAGCATTCCCTATTTCTATTGCTGACATATGTTGTCCTGTTTTATAAGCAATACAATCTATACTATCATTTTTGTCTTCAAAAAACAATGTATAATTACCCTTTGATACAGTTTTTCTCATAACCCCCCTCTTATATATCACAAGAACCAGTAGCACAATCTCTCACTTCTTGATCTTGTAAAATCTTATCTTCTTTAATAAAACCTAATGCTTCCTCATATGATAATGGATTAAGAATCTGACCCTCTCTTGATCCATCTACATACACGGTACATCCTTTCAAATCTCTGATATATTCAAGTAATAAATCACTTAGTTGTTCAGGTCTAAATCCTTTTGGACAATTGATCGTCTTAGAAACAGCACCATCCAAATATTTCTGTACAGCTACTTGTGTTTCAAAATGATCTTCTGGTTTCAGATCAAAACTATCCACATACCAATCTGGTGTTTCTTCTCCACTATCAATTATTTCTTTAAAAATTGGATGAATATATGCTCTTTTGCTGATTTGATCATTTCTTAGGTAGGCTTTACAGAATAATGGTTCGATACTGCTTGTTACTTCTGGAATCAATGATATTGTATTATGTGAAACTACACTATTAGCTATATAAGTTACTGTACTTGGAACTTCAATATCATAAGTATAATTTTCAGAATCTTTAATATCAACTACTTCATCTACAATACAAGTATCTAAATTCAATTCTTCTAATTGTCTTTTTTTATTTTGTTCATGTAATGGTCTAAATTTATAAACTCCTTTTTTAATCCATACTCTAAACATTTCAGAACCTAAACCTGAAACATGTTCTTGTATTCTAACATCATTGCCTAATGCTCTAATAATAACCAATAATTCTTTAGCTAATTTTTTACTTGCGGTATCCAAATAAATATTATTACCTGATTTACTACCATCAGCAAAAATCAATCCTTTAATAAAAGCATCAATACAACTTCTACTAGAAATTCTTATAGTTTTTGGAATAGTAATCTTATTTGATTTTTGTTTTAATAATCCATTTAATTCTAAAAATTTTAAAATCAATTGTGAATTAAAACATACTGAAATACAATTTCTTTTATTATCATCAAAAGTAGGTTCTATACCAAATATTTCCTTGCCTAATTCAGCTACATATAGATATTCTTCTTCATTATTAGCATTACAATTTATTCTAATACCTTTATTATGATTACTACCATCACCAAAATAAATACCTAAAAATTCTGCTAATTTCTCATTCATTGAAAATATAGGATTTATATTATTTTGGTTTCCATGAGTAATTTCTACTGTATGTAAATCAGGATTAGATAGTTTATTATATGTATGTAAAACAGATACAATATCATCACCAATATTTAATTCGTCTGCTCTTTTCCATATATAATTGCCGTTTTCCAATACTCTATATTGATGATTATATGTTGATTCAAGAGTATTTCCACTTTTTAAATATATTTTTTTAGTGTTTGCTTTTCCATTGATATAAAATTTAGTTGCATCTCTTTCTTCCTGAAAATTTTCTTGAGATACTTTCATATCAATATCTTGCCATTCTTCACCATCAATATCACCAATTTCTTCTAATGTCAAAATTCCTTTATTAGTAATAATCATAGTGTTTTTATCTTGACAACCAGTAGGTGCTACTGCCATTACGCTTACATTTCTCATACCATGTTTCTTGATATCCATTCTAATCGATGCTGGTAGGGTTTTAAAGAAATGTGCTTTTGAGTATTCTTTTACATCGAATTTTGGAAATGGGTCTTTTTCGGAAGATATTTTGCAGGATGCCTCATAAGCGAAATTTCGCACGTTTTCCATGAGTATACCAATCTGTCTTGTAGCTTCCTTAGAGCCGTATCTAACACCTTTAGCAAAGAGATATTCAGCCAACCCCATAACACCCAAACCAATACGTCTACCATCAAAGGCTTTACGTTTGACATCATCAATTACATATCTGTTTATCTGGATTATATTATCAAGAAATCTAACTGCATTATGGATTGTTTTTTCCATCAATTGCCAGTTAGTGTTTGTTTTACCTGTAATGAAGTTAGGTAGGACTATACTACCAAGGCAACATACACCATGAGCACCTAATGGCACTTCACCACAAGGATTTGTGGATAGGATAGGATCAAAATAATATGAGTTATTCGATCTAAGATTATCCCAATTTATCAATCCCGGTTCAGCGCATTTTACCATATTATCTAAGATTAAATCCCAAATCTCTCTAGCTGGTACTATACTCCAAACCTTATTTCTCCATTTCAATTCCCATTCATCATTAGCTTCAACTGCTTGTAGAAAATCCTCAGTAACCGCAACTGAAATATTAAAACAGTTAAGTTCACCTTCTACTAATTTTGCGTTTATGAATTTAATGATATCAGGATGGGATACGTTCATCATTGCTAGTGCTGCTGCTCTCCTTGAGCCACCAATTTTAATACAGTTAGCACCAGCATTTGCCCATTTCAAGAACGAAATAGGACCACTTGATTCACCACCTTTTTGAACAATGGTAGCACCATCAGGTCTTAAAAAAGATGCATTACATCCAACACCACCCCCTTCTGACCATAGAACACCACAATTCTTTTGGAAATCACCAATCTGATCCATCGAATCTTCTAACGGTTCGACATAACAATTAAACAATGATCCCCTTGGTCTACCAACATTTCTTAAAATCCTTCCACCGGGAAGGAACAACATATTGTTTATATCGGAAGCAAAAATTTCTTGCCATTTTCGCCAATTACTTTCAACTTGTGCTCCCCCATTTGCTACTCTTTCTGATAACCCTTGCCAATTTTCATCTTCATTTATTGCATATCTTTCTCTGAATATCAATTCAGCATTAGAACTTAGATTCATCCCCTTTCCTCCATGTATATATCTATCCTTACATGGATTTTGTTAATGGTTAATTAAGCCAATAAAAGCACCTTTCTCTATCCTTCCAAATGGGTTATTACATTTTGGACAGTATATAGTATCTTGTTCTATTGTATACATATCTCTAAAAGCACCTTGTTCATACGAAACTACTGGTCTTGTTCTTTTATATAAAACATCATATTTTTCTTTACAGTAGTAACATTGTATAAAGTTTATAGCATGATTTCTTGTATCACAGAAAGCATCCCATATTTTTTCAAACCCTTTAGGCATTTTTTCGTTATCTCTTAAAACCATTCTCAATATCTCATGTACTCTAGCACTCCATTCATAACTATCAAAACAATAAAACACTTCATGTATTTTTCTGTAAAATTCTTTATATGTACAATGTAGACGTTTTGGTGATTTTGATTCTTTTTTTAGTTTTTCTTTTTCTTCGTCTTCCTGTATTTTTTCTTGAATAGACAACCAATCACCGTCTATGTCTTTTTCAAGATTTTCAAAATTATCCATCATCTGAACTCCATCCACATTTTGGGCAAAAAGACCACCCTTCTTGTAATTCTACTTCACATTCAGGACAGAATATACCAATCTTTTTTCTTATCCACCATTCCAAACCCATTTCGATTAACTTTGCTGTATAACCTGTTGGGTCTTTATATGAATATTCTTCATTTAGAAAATCAGATTTGACATATTCTATTTCTTCTCTATCTGCATTAAAACCTATTGTTACCTCAATTACCCTTTTCATAGCAACTTTATTTCCTATTGTCAATAGAGAACAGATAATTTATTTTCGATAGTGGTAATATCTTCCATAAAACTTTTCATTTGATATTTCTCAAAAAATAAATAGACGTTCTCCATTGGTGGTAAGTTATGGCTATTGTTGTATGCATTGTATATACGATCAACAATAGTGTTTGGTATCTTATCAAAATCCATGAGCAACCTGTTTCTTTTTAGATTTGCATGTAGATCAATCTTCCCATAGATTTTGTTAGTGTACCCCTTATTTATAAATCCTTTCAGATCATCTTTAATTTTATTAAAAGCCGCATCCCCGAATCCGGGTCTACGTTTTCCTTTTGTTTCTTCAGTCAATCCCCAATCATCAGGCGTAATGATGTTGGGAATATCGTCTTTACGTTGACCACAGAAAACAAGTTTCATTAGAAAATCCTTTATGTTCCCCCCTTCAATATCATTAGGAGCATAAAGGACTTGTGAGATAGGATCATATACCCTCAGATTTTTATTCTTAGAGAAACATTGAAAATAATCTTCATCTCTTGCAATGATAACACAAGGCGTTTCAAATGTTCTTGCAAGTACTCCAATTATATCATCTGCTTCAGCCGATTTCACCTTCAATACTTTGAAGGGCATATGATGTTTGAACTCATTGGCAAGTTTATTAAGCATCTTGTATAGTTCTTGCCAATCAATTTTTGATTCTTTTTTCTTATCTTTTCTTGATTCTTTATATCTGTTGTATGCCGCTTTTCGCCAACTATTTGAATCATCAACGGCAAGTATTACTTCATATACATTCTTAAATTTCCATAAAGACTGATATATGGAATTAAACACATTCCACATCCACAACCCCCATTGAATATCATTGGGGTCTTCTGTTATCTCTTTTACTCCGAAAAAACTTCTTATTGCTAAATTGTTAAAATCAAATAGTAATACACATTTTTTTCCAATATCCACAGTTTCCATTTACATTTTCCCCTTTCTATTTTGCTATCTTACGCATATAACCGTCTTTTTCATGTTGAATCCAGAAAGTTTTATTATATCTACCATTTTGCATAAATTTTTGTGGGTCACTTCCTGTTTTGAAACGGATTCTTTGTCTACCAGCATTCATATTTTGATAGAACTCTTGGTGAGAAACCTTAAAAACAGGTAAGTTGTCTTTTTGATTTACTGCATCAGCAAAGACACCCTCAAATTCGGTTTCAAATTTCCCTTCTGGTTTTTCTATTGCTTTATTACCATCTTTTGCTATTTGTCCTTCTGGACTATCGTTAAAATCACCTGTTAATGCTCCCATATTTATACTCCTTTATCTTCATTCATAATTTACCACCCAAAGTACCTCTTTCAACATTTTTTTCCTTAATATGTTTTTTCCCAAATTTTCAAACGATCTTCATCAGTTAATTCAGTTTCTTCTTTTTTTAACATCTTTTTTATGAACTCATCAGTTAATTCAGTTTCTTCTTTTTTTAACATCTTTTTTAGGACTTTCTTGATCACTCCATCTTTCTTTTCATCATCATCTTCAAAAAAATCATCAGGACCAATTCTTATTTGCTGAACTTGTTTTTCATTACCAGAAAAAATCTTACTTATTCTCCTATAATCCAATCGCCTAGCTGGACTTGTATTTAGAAAATAATTCAACAATGGTGCTTTCAATTTATTTTTATGTTTTTCTATAAATTCCGCAAATTGTTCATTGGTTATTCTTTCACTATTTACGACTTGATCAAGTAACCATATCATAGCCACATCAGCAAATTCCTTTGTTGTTAAATTAAGTGTTGCCATTATTTCATTACCTTCTCCCAATCCTTTACAGATCGCATAGCACTTGCTACTGAAAGGTCGGTATCCATACGAACAGCATTACCATCAGGATAAATTTGGATTCCTTGTAATATCTTACCATGTCCTTTATGCTCTTTATATATTTTTATGATTTTGCTTTTATCAACAGTAACCTTGAACTTTCCATCTTTTTCCATTTTCTCTACAAACTTCTGCTTTGGTTTGGATAACCATGTATAGTTTTCCATGTTCATATAATCTTTGAATTTCATTTCAATCTCCTTATATCGTTTGGCTTGACTCTATCAAAAAAGTCATGCATATCGTACAGGTAACAACTCTCACAAGCATCTTCAATACCCCAACATACACCGATATAGTTTAGCTCTTTAAGTCTATCCTGTAACCTCTCTTGTATATATTTATCAATTCCTACAATAATTTTTCTACCTTTCTTTCGATAGATCAACATGGGATGTTTACTGGCTTTTTTTGAATCATCAATCGATTGCAACCAAAAATTTTCTATTCCGAATTTGGTTTTATTGAAATGTTGCCAGAAAGAGGTATTGGGGTATCCGTTCTTACATTCAATACTGAAAATATCGGTAAGAAATTGTGCATCTGGATGGAGATGTTTAATATCGCCTGTCATGTGAACATTCTCCTTATGCATCGTAGCTAACCCCCCTGATGCATCACTTCTCCAATACATATACGGTTTTGTTTTGCCTGTCAACCATTTTGTTAGGAATTTACTGATATTTCTTTCAAAATCACTACCTTTAGCCATAAATTTATCCTTAAAACATATTTTGCTATAGGTATTTATATTTTTTAGTAGTTTATTTTAGCTTTTACATTGAAGATCGTGATATTTACATCCTTCAATTTCTGTATGTATTTTTAAATGACAGTCATAACATACCGTAACACACATATCAATATCAGCACTTTCTATAGGATTCCATCTAATTCCTTCAAGATGATGGCATTGTATATTTGTCTTACTTCCACATTTTATACATGCAAATCCATCTCTTTCGATTACAAGTTCTCTTAACTCTCCTTGTACTTCACGATCTAAATCTTCCCAATTTTGTTCATCTTTTGTTATTAAAGTACATGGATGAGACATATATTTATCGCAATTCTTTTTACATTCATCTGAACAATAAAATGAATTTTCTCCTTTACCTATATCACTTAATGCCGATTTTCTATTTTTAAATTCCCATCGTTTAGGATTGAACCATTTTCTACATGTATTTAGAGTGCATCTTACTTGCCCTAATTTTTTATTATTTGGGTCTTTTCTTATAGCCTCAATCCATGCTAACTCTTTTAAGTTTTTAAATGGAATAGGATCGTTTTGATATTGTATGAGATATTCTTTCTTTTCTTCATAATCACATGTTTTACATATCGGGTTATACCCATATTTTCGTTTACCTTTATAAAAATTATCCAATGGTAATTCTTTATTACATTTAAAACAAAAGAACTTTCCTGATTCTATTAAGTTATTAAAATAATCATCTGAGCAATCTTTACAAACATGATAAAGACCATCTTTATTATGTTTAGTTACCTCAAACATCCATGCTGGTTTTATTTCTATACAACACTCGCATTCTTTTTCTATAACCTTATATCCTTTACATACAATACATGTGTGTATTCTACTTAAAGGTGAAGGTATTATATTTTCATATCTTCGTACTAATTTGGTTGTATCTTTATCGGGATGTAAAGAATTTAGAATTTTTAATTGGTCTATTACTTCCTTATTTCCATTCTGAAGTTTTCTGGCTACTGGTCTAAAATAATCTATTGGGTGTATCATATGACAAGTGGAACATCTTTTTAAATCATATTGATTAAGAAATATACTCTCTTGGGTTTTTTTTATAGCCTTTCTTTTTTTCAATTCTGATTTTATAAATAATTTGAATCGTTCATATATTTTCTTATTCTTATAATTATTTCCTTCTATTGGGTTATTTCTAAGATAGATATATTCTTCATACTTATATCCTAATTTATTCTTCATTCTCTTTGCGATTATTAGTCTGTTAGCATTACCATTCCATTTTTTTGTTTCAGGTTCGATTGTTTCAGGTTCGATTGTTTCAGGTTCGATTGTTTTTTTAGACTGTTCTAACTTGGTAAAATACTGTTGTAGCTGTTCTTCTATTTCATTTAGTTTTTTTCTTTCTATTTCATTTAATCTCCAATTACTAACTTGATGTTTTCCATGACGTTCTTTGTATTCCTTATTGAGTTTACGAAACACAATATCTTTATGAGCCTTCTCATCTTGTTTTCTGATATATTCTTTATATTCTTCAGGAGTCATTTCTTTATATTCATACAATATTTATAGAAAAGGGAGCAAGCTCTGACCTTGCTCCCTTGTGGTATACCATGACTACCCACCACAGTA
>Ga0272440_1003259_pt1 | contig 12223 bp, 11 predicted proteins | sample SSMMMBAug17_FD_192440 | JGI IMG/M metagenome (GOLD analysis project Ga0272440, IMG submission 192440) | Marine sediment archaeal communities from Little Sippewissett salt marsh, Falmouth, MA, United States - SSM-MMB-Aug17 | ecosystem: Environmental > Aquatic > Marine > Wetlands > Sediment ... | reverse complement strand
TATTCATATGAATTGGTAGAACAACTGTTCCTTGGCCTGACTGATTTAAATCCTGCAACCTATGAAGTAATTCCAGAACTTGCAGAAAGCTGGACAGCTTCAAATAATGGAAAACAATATACCTTTAAACTTCGCGAGGATGTTAAATGGACAAATGGAAAACCAGTTACTGCTAATGATATAGTTTGGGCCATTCAGCGTAACATTTCACCTGAAATGAATTGCTTTGGAGCTTACTTTCTTTATGTTTTGAAAAATGCAGCAGAAATTCACAATGGAAAAATTAAAGATAAGTCTAAAATTGGTGTTCGTGCTTTGGATGATTTTACTGTTTTATTTGATTTGGTCAATTCATCACCAATTTTTCCAAGCATGGCAGGTTTACCTATTTTTCGTCCAGTACCAAAAGAAACAGTTGAGAAATATGATTTGAAATGGACTGATCCTGATTTTATTCAAACAAATGGTTCATACAAACTTGTATTTTGGAACAAAAATCAGGTGATAATATTAAAAAAAAATTCAGCTTACTTTGATGCCAAAAATGTTGCGATTCCTGAAATACGTTATAATATTATTCCTGATAATGAAGTCGGCCTGGTAATGTATAAGAATAATGAACTTGATATTATTGGTGGTAATTATTTGAAAATTTCTTTTTCAAAGTTATTTGATATTCAAACCAATCCAAAAATAAATGAAGAATACTATGTTAAGCCAACACTTTCAACATATGCTTATGGCTTTAATCTTAAAGAACCACCGATGAACAACCCTTTGGTTCGCAAAGCTATTTGTGCAGCAGTAGATCGTGAATTTTTGATTGAACTTGTTATAAAAAGAGATGAAATGCCTGCAACCACATACACTCCTCCTCCAATACTCGGTCCTTTCAAACCTGAAGAAAATATTGGAATCAACTTTGATCCTTTGCAAGCAAAAAAATGGTTGGCTGAGGCTGGCTATCCTGAAGCTAATAATTTTCCAACAATAGAACTGATATTTGACAGCTCTAAAAATCATTTAGAGATTGCCCGGGCTGTAAAGGCATCTTTGAAGTATTATTTAAATATTCAGTTACAGATTAGATCAGTAAAAAGGAAAGATTATTATAAATATATCAGACAGGAGATAAAGAGTCATCACCATATGTTTAGATTTGGATGGTCAACTGATTATCCAGATGCAAATGGCATTCTAAATGAATTGTTTAATCCCAATGGTCCAACAAACTTAATTTCTTGCGATGATCAAGAGTATGTTGATCTAATGAAAAAAGCAATAGAAATTAATGATAATAATGAAAGAAAACAAATATATAAGCGTGCAGAAAAAATTTTGTGTGGAGAAAAAACAGTTATTCTGCCATTGTTTTTTGAATCTGCCCATTATCTTGTAAAAAAGAGAGTAAAAAATTGGAACCATATGGCCATTGGGGGACAACATATTCGTAACTGGTCTCTTGAAAAAACAAATTATTGAAAATTCTTATCATATGAAAACAAAATACATCATATTAGTAACGCTTTCAGTACTGGTAGTTCTGTTATCGTTTATTATTTATCTGTCAGATCTTTCTTTTTTGATGAAAAAAGATACGATCTATATTGCTATGGCTGCTCCAATGTCAGGTAAGTCAAAAATACAAGGCAAACATATGTATGAAGGTGTACAGTTGTATTTGGACGATTATAATAAAACGAACAAAAAATATAATATAAAATTGATTGTTTTTAATGATAAAAATGATAAACGCCGTGCAATAAAAATTGCATCTAAGATTGTCACAAACAATGACGTGCTAATGGTCATTGGTCATTATAGTAGTAATACTTCAATCCCTGCAGGAGATGTCTATAAAAAAATTGGAATGCCAGTTATTACAGCTTCTGCAACTGCAAACATTGTAACTACTAATAATAACTGGTATTTCAGAAGTATTGTTGAAAATGATTTTATAGGAAGTTTAATTGCATATTATATAAAGCAAAGATTGAATATCAATTCTGCCAGTATCATTTTTGATACTGATAATTATGGAAGATCATTATTAAAAGCATTTGAAAAAACAGCTTCTTCTCTGGACTTGAAAATTAATAATAAATGGGCCTTAGATACATCTAATAAAAAAATAGATAGAAATCTAAAAAAAATAATTAATAAAATAAGAGCAATTGAAAATCCTGGTGCTGTTTTTTTAGCTTTGAATGGAGAGGAAGCAGGAAAGGTAATTGTTCTATTAAAATTTCCAGGCACCAATTATACGATTATTGGTGCTGATTCTCTTTGCTCTGAGTTATGCCTACAATATTTAAAAAATAATCCAATGGAAAAAAAATTTCCAGGTTATCATTCAGATAATATTTATGGTATTTCACACTTTGTAAGTGACCTGTCAGATAAAAAAGCTTTAATATTCAAAAAAAAATATATGGATAAATATTTACATGAACCATCATGGGTATCAGCTACATACTATGATGCTATCCATATAGTAACTGAAGCTATAGAAAGAGCTGAAATTCATGATGTAAAAAATTTTCGTGAACGTAGAAAACTAGTAAGAAATGCATTAGTAAGAATTAATTCACCTGAATCTTCTGTAGAGGGGGTGTGCGGTAGAACCTTTTTTAATTCAAATGGTGATGATATTAACAAAGCTCCACCAATGTGCATTTTTCAAAATCTTAATCTTATTCCTTTGTATTACCAATATAATATATTGTCTGACATAAACGACAATCACTCAAAAAGTGATTTAATAATAAATGAGGACACAATAAAGATTGGTAAAACTTTAATGAATCCATATAATGTAATTTATACTGGTATTGATATTATCCAGGTTAAGAATCCAGATATAAAAACCTCAAGTTGTACAATAGACTTCTTTATATGGTTTAGGTTTGCTGGAAATTTTGACGATAAAAATATTGTGTTTACCAACGCAATTAAACCTGTCCGACTGAATAAACCTGTTATGGAAACATGCCAGAATGATATCACTGTTCGGGCATATCGAGTCAAAGCTGAGTTTAAAATAGATTATATTTTTTACAAATATCCACTAGATCAATTAAATATAAATATAAGATTACGCCATAAAACGATTCCAAAAAGTAAACTGCTTTATTTTCCTGACTACTCAGGCATGCCAGACCTTAACAAACTTAAAAGCATTTTTGGACAGGCAACAGAAAATTCAATGAATATTATTGATGTGCAATATTATCAAAACAAAATTCAACAAAAGTACTATTCAACAAATACATTAAATTCTTCTAAGCAAGTTGTTGAATATTCTCAATTCAATGCAGTCTATAAACTGCAACGTAGAAGTTTTATTATGATGTTTAAAAACTTTCTGCCTATTATTTCAGCAGTGATCTTTCTATATATAGGTTTCTTTTTGCCATCAACCTATTATAAAACTCAATTAGTTCTTAATTTGGCAGCCACATTGACTTGTGGACTTTATCATACCTTCCTTAATCTAATATTTAAAGTAAACTATATTTTATATATTGATTATGTTTTTTTTGGGGCGTATGTTTTGTTCGCCATATCGTTTTTATTTTTTTATAAAACTAGCCAGTTACTCAAGGCAAAAGCTTACAACAAAATAAAGCGCATTCGTTTCTACATGTTAATATTTTATCCATTATGGATAATAACCATTGGTCTGTCACTGGGATATTTAATAATAAATTAAGAATGATCATATTATGAAAAATAAAATATGGATTTGTTTATTATTCTCAATTCTTTTTTGTGCCATAGGCTTCCTGTTTTTATGGTTTAATTCATTTTTACCTATAAACAAAAGTGAGAAGATTCATATAGCTATTGCAGCTCCTTTGACAGGTAAAAATAAAGAACAAGGTATAGACATGCTCAAAGGAATAAATTTGTACCTTGATAATCTTCGTAACTCTGGGGGGGAACCAAAAGGAAAGACAATAGAGCTCATTGTTTATGATGATAGTAGTAATGAAAACAATGCAAGTGATGTAGCAATTGACATAGTTTCACAAAAAAAAGCGCTTCTTGTTCTCGGACATTTAGATAGTAAAACTTCAGTTGCTGCTGGAAATAAATATAAACGAAATGAAATCTGTGCAATTACTGCTTCAGCTATTAATGAATCAGTGACATTGGATAATGACTGGTATTTTAGAATCATCCCAAATAATATTTCCCAGATCCATTTAATTGTTAATTATATTAGAAAATCAATGAATATGACCTCTGCCAATGTCATATATGAAAAGAACAGTTATGGTGAGACAATGTTAAAACATTTTGAAAAACTATCAAAAAGAATAGGGCTTCAAATTAAAAATAAATGGGAAATTGATTCATCTGCTGAAAATATTCATACAACTTTAGAACAAATTGCAAAAGAGGCTAAATCTTCAAAAGAAATTATTTTTTGTGCAATGTCTTGTAAAACAGCAGTAAATATAATTCCTCTTATTAAGGAGAAAAATGAAAAACAAATTATTATTGGACCAGACTCATTGGCAAAAGATGAATTTATTCATGCAATTAAAAATATTGAAGAAGAAAAATTAACTCCTGGAATATTTTCTAATAACATAATCACTGTTTCACCATTGATTATAGACGTCTCAGATAAGAACGCAAAACGTTTCAAACAATCCTACATTAACAGATTTCAAAAAAATCCTTCCTTGATTGCTGGATGTTACTATGATGCAATGAGGGTTGCAGTTGAAGCAATAAAAAAATCAAATATTCAGGGAAAAGGGCATATCCTGAGTGATAGGAGAAAAATTAAAGAAGCCTTGAAAAGCTTTTACAATTATAATCATTCAATCAAAGGAGTCAGTGGCCGAATTTATTTTCATCCTAAAGGTGATGTTATTCGGCTTCCCTATTTAGGATTTTATATAAAACAAAAACTATTACAAAACTTTGAGCAATATCAGCCTGTTTTTGAATCAGATCAAATTGAAAATTTTTATGAAAAAGCTTTAAATGGGGAAATCATAGTTAACAATGGCCATCCCATGGCTAAAACAAGTGTTGTCTATACAGGAATTCATATTAAAGAAATTAGCAAGCTGGATATTACTAATTCAAAGTATACTGCAGAATTTTATTTATGGTTTCGTTTTAAAGGGGTACTGGATATTTCACTTATTGAATTTTTAAATGCTGTTAATCAAGTAAATTTAGGGCAGCCATTAGTAGATGAAACATTTGATAATAATAATACTAAGTTGTTTCATGCTAAAGCGGAGTTCAGAGAGGATTTTGATTTTCATGCATATCCTTTTGAGCGCCATCTATTGACAATAAAATTACAATACCCTGTAATGAAAAAAAAGCATTTGATTTTTATTGCAGACCCCATAGATCTTCCAAAGTATTATGAAAATGTTAAATATACAAATTTTCATAATAAACATTGGAAGCTCGGACAATTATCATTGTATCAAAATACATTGGAAAAACATTCATCTCTTGGAAATCCTAAATATTTCAAAACAAACAATATTTTAAATTTTTCACGATTAACAGCAGAAATTCCATTGATTAGAAAAGATCTGAAAAACGTAATTCTAAAAACCTATTATCCAGTGTTTATTCTTATTATATTTATGATTTTTATTGTTTTCTTTGAATTGTCATCAAAATATTTCAATCTATCAATATCAGCACTGGCAACTTTTTTAGTTTTTAATACATTTTTTTATATTATAACAATTTTTGATCTACCCACGCAAGCTCCAGCAGTTGATTTTGTCTATTTTTCTATCTATGGTATTATAATGATAGTTTTTATTGCTATGCTGTATAATAAAAATTATAAATCTGATAATGGTAATGAGGATAAAAAAGACAATCATTTGTTTTGGAATTATTTAGTAAAAATAGTTTTTTTATTACTTATATTTGGTATATTTTTTAGGCTATATACATATGCTACTAATTTGGAATCACAGTTTTAAAAAAGGCGATTAACAATGTCAACAACAATAATAATATTAATATGGTGTTTTGCAAGTTTGATTATTGGCCTCATGGGGATTAACAGAAAGATGGGATTTTGGGGTTATTTTTTTGGATCGTTGTTATTAGGTCCCTTAATTGGGCTTATTTTGCTATTGGCATCCGACAAACGATCACCTAAAGAAAATGATTTATGAAGCATGCTACGGGCAGGCCATATCCTTGAGCTTTGGAATATATTGTCTTATTTTTAAATATTTTGTTTTGATTCATTTGGAGTTTTTATTCTCCTATAATTTTAACCAAAACTCTTTTTTTTCTTCGCCCATCAAATTCACCATAAAATATTTGTTCCCAAGTACCAAAATCCAGCTGGCCTTTTGTAACAGCAACAACGACTTCTCTTCCCATTATTTGACGTTTCATGTGTGCATCGGCATTATCTTCACCAACATTATGATGATATTGAGATACTGGTTCATGAGGTGCAAGTTTTTCAAGCCATTTTTCATAATCATGATGAAGGCCTGATTCATCATCATTTATAAATACAGATGCTGTAATATGCATTGCATTTACCAGTATCATACCCTCTTGAATACCGCTTTCATAAAGACATTCTTCTACTTTAGGAGTAATATTAATAAAAGCCCTTCGTGATGGTACTTGAAACCATAATTCTTTTCGATAACTTTTCATATTTTATCCTTAATACTGTTTTATATCAATAAATAGAGTCATTTTCCAAAATTTCGAATAATTATATATTACACACAAAACTATAATTCAATTCTTTTCCATTTAATCAATTGATCAGTTAACATTCCAGAGATGAATGCTACTCCCATATTATTTGTGCTAATTGCAATACAGGCTATTAGCAATGCTATAAATATATCTTTTTTTTGATCTAAATCTCTTATTAAAATAGATAACTCAAGCCCAGTAAAAAGCAAAAGAGTTCCAAAAACAGCATTAGGTAGACATGATAGTACAGCAAAGCTCATTTTTCCAAAAAAAATTCCTGACACCATAAACACTAAGCCAATCATTATATTTGACCCACCTGTTCTTGCTCCAAAACGATAATGTGCTGCTAAACCTCCTGCACCATGACACATTGGCATACCGCCAAGAAAACCTACCATACAATTTATTATTCCCATACTGTTAGCAAGTGAGCGATAGCTTATATTTTTTGTTTTTTTGTTTTTACCAAAAAGAGAAAAACATGTGTCTGCTGTTCCAATAACTGCATTACCAATAGTTAAAGGGATTTGAGGTATAACAAGAAGAAAAAGAGCTGTAAACATATTTTCAAATGAAGGAATTGTTAAAGAAAAACCAGTTGAACCTGTTTCAAATGATGTTTCATTCATTCTACCACTTAATATTCCTATACAAATTCCTATAGCCACAATTATAAGAGCAGTTGGAAATTTTTTGTTGTTTAAAAAGATCAAAGTTAACCCAATCATCATTATACCAATAAGTAGATTTAATGGAAGACTATAACCATTTATTTCTAATAGATTTTGATTCCAGTTAAAAAGACTTGGATCCATAATAAAAGTCATACCTTTTTGAGCAAGAATAAGACCAAGTCCCAATTGAATACCTCGAATAATAGGCTTTTTAAATAATTTTGAAAGTTTATCAATAAATCCTGTTAATCCTGAAAATAATAATATTATTCCAAAAATTATACTTGCTCCAGAAATAATTTCTGGTGTTATTTTTGAGGGATTTGCTATTGCTATTGCTGCTACAAGTTTCAGGGGTTGAACAGGAACTGGTAATTTAAAGAATAAGCCTGAAGCCACATAAAACAATCCAATCATTACAAGAACAGTAGATGTGTTTAGTCCACATACTATAATCATACCCAGGGATAATGGAATTAATGTTCCCAGGTCTCCAAGAGATCCAGAAAACTCCATTATATTAAATTCAAATGTTTTTATTTTCATTTATATCTCAACTTAGTTGACATTTAGGTAGCACTTTGTTTAATAAATAAAGGAAAAATTAATAAATATCAATTTTAAAATTTATATTAAGGTAATTTAGATATTATGCTCCATTCAAAAAAACAAGATTTAAAAAACAATCTCATTAACATGACCATTCCTGAAACTCCTAATAGTCCAAAACAAAAATATCAATTAACTCCTTTAGGAAATGAAGAAATGAAAAAAAATTTTAACAGTTTGTAAGGCACATTTTTAACCGCAAAGTCATTTAATTAAGAGTTAAAAAAACTGTCAGGAGCACTAAAGCAATAATGAAAAAAATTAGAGATAAAAAAGCATATATACTTTTATCCCGTCGAAGATTTGTAAAAAAACAAAAACGTAAAAAACATAGGAAGCTATTAATAAAACAATCATACAGAGACAGAATAATAGAGAAAAGGAAGAAAGCATTTAGAAAAAAAGTAGATAAAAATAAATATGAAAATATTTCAACACCTTCCAACTTTAGCATCATAAATAATCCAGGTCCTACACTTTCTTTTTTTAAGATACTCAGAGACAATATGATAAAATACAATCCTGTATATGTTGACATGTCTTCGATAAATCAAATGACAACAGATGCATTGGTTTATTTTATTGGGGTATTACAACAATTAAAAACAAAGCTTAAGGTGCTAAGGTTAAAAGGTTCTTATCCAAAAGATAAAAAAATAAAATCTTTGATGGAAACATCCGGATTTTTAAATTATTTTGAAACTACAGAAGATGTACAATTTGATCCAAATAAAAACACATTTGAAATTAAAAGTGGGAATTCAGTTGATCGTTTAACTGTAAAAAATATTTGTCAATTCGTGATGAAAAAGTTTGAAATTCAAAAATCAAAAACCAGCATGTTGTACGCAATTATTTCTGAAATGATGAACAATACGAAAGAACATGCTTACAACTCTAATGAAAACGATTATGATAACTGGATAATCTTCCTAAGGTATTATCCAAATAAGAAATGCATAGATTTTATATTCATGGATACTGGCTTAGGTATACCCAAAACAGTACATAAGAAAAAAGATGAGAAAATATTAAAAGCAATTTCAAAGATTAAATCAATTGGATATAGTGAAAGCAAAATAGTAAAATCTGCTTTAGAAGGAGAGTTTAGAACCAAAACTAGACATAAATACCGAGGTAAAGGGTTGCCAAAAATTTATAAATGCGTTAAGATTGGCTATCTATTAAAGTTCAATTTGTTTTCTAACAAAGCCTGTATAGTTGAAAACAGAGAAGAAGACCTCTCACAAGAGATGAACGGTACATTATATTTTTGGCAATTAACAAAGGAGAGTGTAAATGCAAAGGATATCAATTAGTGAAAAATTTGCAGATGCCCCAGGTGGTAGGCTAAGAACTGATGGTGATAAGTCAGGAGAAGAATTTAGAGAAGATTTTCTAATACCTGCCTTAAATAAACTGAAAAAAAATGAAAAATTACTTGTTGATTTAGATGGATGTTATGGTTTTCCCCCTAGTTTTTTAGAAGAAATTTTTGGGGGTTTAGTTAGACAATTTGGAATAGAAAAAGTAAGAAATTATATAGATATTAAGTCTGAAGAAGAACCTTTACTCTTAAATGAAATAGATGAATATATATCAGATGCTGTTTCATAAAGTCGTCATACCTATCATATTTTGTATAGTAATTTTTTTGCCTTTTGTGTTTTTTGTTAATCCTAACATAACAATAATAGAATTCTTTTCTTTCAGGTATATTGAAATTGCTAATTTGACTATGATGACTATATTAGCTTTTTTTGCTGCATATTGGGTTGCATTGAAAAGCAGTCGTGAAGTACTTAAAAAAGAATTATGTTTATTGTTAATAACAGAAGCAAGAACAATCCTTATTCAACTTAAAGGAATTTCATTACAGGCTTTGAAAGAATCTAATGTTGATGGTAAGCTAATATTGACTTTATTTAAAAGATTTAATAATAAATTACATCACATAAATGAAATTTCTAAAGATCTAGTTGAAAATAAATATTTAGATAAAATAATAAAGTATTTCAAAGATATTAAAGATTTACTTGACGAAAAAACATATAATATGAATTTTGATAAATTTGGACATTATGAAAAAGCTTCAAAACTATTCGAAGAATTAGACACGCTTTTTGATGAACTGAGACTTCAGATTATTTAAAGTTTCTTAACTATCTAACCCCATAGACAAAATTTGTGTTTCATACTTCTCTTCCATTTCCAAAAAAATATCACAATTCCTTATCAGTGTTTTTTGCGGGGTTGGCAAAAATATCCAAATTCAAAAAATTTTTACACAGTAATATATGAGTTTCATAATAATAATTGAAATATAAATAATTATTTGATATTAATAATCTAATCGTAGCAAGTTATAATTTAATAAATTAAATAACTTAAAAATTAAAAAATTAAAAATATATACAATTTAGGATTATTGGATGATTAAATCTGAAAAGCCCGCTATTCTATCTTTTGTTGGTCATTCCAATTCTGGAAAAACTGAGCTTATTACAAAAATTATTCCCGTGCTAAAAAATCATGGTATTCGGGTAGGAATTATAAAACATGCTGGGTCGCCAATAGTCATTGATAAAAAAGGTAAAGACAGCCAGCGCCACTTTGAAGCTGGAGCAAATCCCGCAATGGTTTGTTCTGATCATCACATGGCTTTGTTTTCCAGAATTAAACCAGAGATTAAATTGAAGCAGTTAGCTCAACGTTATTTTAATGATAACGATCTTTTACTAACAGAAGGCTTTAAACAAGAAAAATATCCCAAAATAGAAGTCTATCGCAACGATAGTCAATTCAAACCATTATGCCTGACAGATTCTTCTATAGTTGGAATTGTGACTGATTATAGTAATAAATCATGGGCAATACCTCAATACAATATAGATGATATTGAAGGGCTGGCTGATTATATTCTACAAAAATTAAATCTTTAAAATATATTTTCCTTAATGGTTTATTAATTTTATGATTCTGCCTAAACACTTCTGTACATCCTTTCCAAGAATTATTAAACATTTTCCTTGTATTACCCATTATCTCTTCAAAACGACGATGCATTTTTTCCATCTCTTTGAAAGGATCTATGTTTTTTGAAAAAAAGAAGAAAATCATCTAAGACTTTACAAAAAAATAAATATGTCTTATTATTTATAGATTATTAATTAAAAAAAAATGTTCCAGTACAGGTGTAAAAAAAAATTACAACCCTTTAGAAACTTGTAAATAAATACAATCTGCACATATTGGGAATATGAAGGGAAAACAAATATTAAATGAAAAAATCGTTTCAAAACAACACCCTGGTGTTGTTTTTTTCATCGGTGAAACTGTCTGTTTTTTTGTTGTTAACACTGGCCTTTGTTTCTATCATCGGAACAATTATTCCACAAGACCAGTCTTTTGCTTTTTATAAAAGTACATATGGTGAGTTTTGGGGAACTGTAATCAATATTACAGGAATTGCAGATACATACCATTCATTGTGGTATCGTCTGTTGATGGGCCTTTTATGTCTGAACATAATTTTTTGTTCATACGACAGGTTAATGGCAACGTGGTCAATAATCTTTCCAAAAAAATACACTGTCAAACCTTCCAGATTTCAAAATAGAAAAGATCGAAAAGCTTTTGATGTTATGGAAAAAATCTCTGTTGTAAGAACATCAATAAGTGAAAATCTTTCTAAGAAATTATCTCATTGTGAATTAAAATCAACTGAAAGTGGTTTTTACTTCTATGGTGAAAAAGGTCGTAAAACTCGTTTGGGTGTTTATGCAGTTCACATAAGCGTTTTGTTGATGATATCAGGTGGTATAGTAGGTTCTTTTTGGGGCTTTGATGGTCATGTTCAGATACCTGAAGGAGAAAGTGTTAATCATGTCGTAATAGGGCAAAATCAAAAAAAGGAACTTCCTTTTTCAATACAATGTGAGGACTTCTCTGTTTCATTTTATGATACAGGAGCACCAAGTGAATTTAAATCCATCCTTACATTAAAAAGAAATAATGAAAAAATTTTAACCAGTGCAATAGTGGTAAATTCTCCTTTACGTTTTGAGGGTATAAATATTTATCAATCAAGTTATGGGCTTATGACATCTGAATATCGTCAGGATTTACCTGAAAAAATTGTCTTATACTTTAATAATTCTGAAACCAAAATGTCTTACCCAATAAAAGTAAAAAATAATGAACGAACAGCT
>Ga0272440_1003258_pt1 | contig 12223 bp, 9 predicted proteins | sample SSMMMBAug17_FD_192440 | JGI IMG/M metagenome (GOLD analysis project Ga0272440, IMG submission 192440) | Marine sediment archaeal communities from Little Sippewissett salt marsh, Falmouth, MA, United States - SSM-MMB-Aug17 | ecosystem: Environmental > Aquatic > Marine > Wetlands > Sediment ... | reverse complement strand
TTGAGGTGATAGATCATCCCACATCCATGCCATTATATTGTTAGGAGTTAATCCAGATGGGATTTTTCTATTATAATATTTTTTTAAAGCATATGTTTTATCAAATCCAATTATTCCATTTGAGGCTATAAATAGTTTATTATATATAAATTCATAAAATGGAAAATCAAATCCTATATCAATAGGACCAACAAAATTATCATCATATAAACCAAAAATTCTTTTTCCTGTTTGTGAAATATCAATCCAGTTATAAACAGGACCATTTTCTTGATCACTATATGAATAACTGTAATTGCTGTTTTTAGATTGTATTATATTTTTTGCAACTATACTTAAATTCCAAATAAGAACATCATTACCATTATTAGAAATCTCAAGATTAAAATCTTTACTTTGCCCTGGTTTTAATAAAGCTTCAATTTTATCATAATTAACAACTATTTCTGGTTTTATAATATTTTCAGTTACATTTAATTTTATATATCGTAGTAATGGACTTTGATAATTATCAGCATTATGATTAATTTTCAATTTAGCATTATAATTACCTTTATTAAGATTTGTAGTATCATATGATAATTTTATTTTTTTATCATTATATGCATTAATAAATCCATCTGAAGGTGAAACATTAAGCCAGTTTGTTGAATCAGGAAAGGCAATATCTATATCAAAATCAATCTTCCCACACCCAATATTTTTAATAATATATTCTTTTTCAACAATATTACCTTTTTCAATTTCCATATCATCAACATTTCCTGCTTCAATTTCAGGTATATCTATTACAAACTCCATTGTCTTACCTCTTGATTCGCCATTTATATTCGATGCAACAAGACGATAAAAATATTTATAATTATAATCAAGATCAACAATAGAGATTTTAACTAAAATCTTATCTTTATCATTACAATTGTGAATTTTAGTTTTATTATCAAATAGATTATTATTTTTTCCATATTCAAAATAATATGCAGTTTCATAACCAAAAGAATTAATACTGCCATTTAAAACTGCTGATTGACAGGTAATAGAGCTTGCCTTAAGTGTTTCAACCTCTGGTGTGTTAACCCATTTCACATTGACAGTTACTGTTGAGCTTGCAGTTTTTCCATCTTCATTAGAAATTGTATAATTAAAAAAATCTTGACCATAAAAATTTAAATCTGGAGTGTAATTTATTTTGTTATTTATAATTTTTGCAGTTCCATTTTCTGGTTCAGAAATATCAACTATTAAAAGTTTCTCATCATTTGGATCAATGTCATTTAACAAAACATCAATATCAATTGATGTATTACTATTTGTTTCAACTGTATCCGGATTTGCAATTGGGTCTAATTCGATTTTTGGACCAGATGTATAAATCACTAATTTCCATGATTCAAAAATTCCATCATCCCATTGCGCTAAATCTTTAACATTTAGAGTCCATTTGCCAACAGGTGATTCATCCCAATTGCGAAGAGTCATAAATCTCCAATTATTATAATCTTCTGCTTTTTCATCTCTTCTTTCTGCAAGAATACTTTTAGTTCCAGATGGAGAATATAATTCAACAGATAGATCTCCTCTATAAATATGTTTTGCTGAAAAGATAACTTCAACATGTTCAAGCTTATTATTGAATTTTTCAGATATATTGATAAATGATGAAATACCAATCGTATTATTATCTGGGATTTTGATAAAAACATCCTTTGAAAAAATATATTTATGCGCTTGTTGTGAGACATTAACCCAGTTTAGACTCAGATCAACTGCTTTTTTTGCATCAATTCTTCCAAATCCATATTTATGATTTATATTTAAACCAGCACCATTTGTTGTCCAGTCTGAATCATCAGGATCATTTTTAAATGCACTTTTAATTAAAATATGCTGAACATCTCTCCAGCTTAAACTATTATTAGCTTCAAGCATTAATGCAACAACTCCAGATACAAGAGGAGTGGCAGATGATGTGCCGCCAAAATGCAAAGTACAGTCATCTTTACTATAACCATCTTCTCCTATAAGATCAGTTGTTACAATACCACATATATTTCCTGAACCAGTTCTGCTGCTATAAGCAGCCACCAATATTGCAGCTCCAGGTTCACTATATATTGACTGTTTTCCATTATGATCAATTGCTGAAACAGCAATTGTATATATTGAATTTGCATATCCATCGTAATTAACATTATCATCAGTTTGAAGTCCATTACCTGCAGCCCAAACATAAATATTACCAAGTCCATTCCTTCCATTTAACGCATTATATTCTAATGCCTCAATGGTAAGATTTCCTGGTCTTTGAAGAGTTCCATCATCAAAAGGCCCCCAACTATTTGAATATATATGTATTTGATTTGTCTTAAATGAAATTGCATCAGCTTCGTCAGAATCAGTGCAAGGTTCTGAAATTAATCTTAAACCTGCCAAATTTGCATTATATGCAACACCAACACCGCATGTATCATTTGAGCCTGCTAAAGCCACACCAGCAACTGATGTACCATGATAATCATATGGTTCCGGAGATGGATCATTATCATTAAAGTTAAAATCATAACTTAAAGATTTAATGAATTTGTCATCTAAATCAGGGTGCATATACTGAACACCATCATCAACAACACCTATTACAATACCCTTTCCTGTAAATCCAATATCCCATACTTTAACAACATTACTATCTTCACCAATGGTTCCATTATTTTGACCTGTATTATTTAAATGCCATTGATAACTATATAATGGATCATTTATTTGATTTTTTTTTAAAGGCATTCGCCTATATCTCTTTCTCTTAATTTGTCTTTCAGACCAGATAATTTTATTATTGTTATTTAAAGATTTTTGTGCATTTTTTGTTAAATTTTCTGGAAACAAAAAAAGATATGTAAAAGGAAGATTACCGACCTGTCCTAAATTTTTACATCCTAACTGCTTTGCAACTTCATCAGGTTGTTCGTTTTTAGAAATTTTTACTGCCCATATATTAGTTGATATCTCAATTTGTTTATTTTTTTCACCTTTTTTATTTTTTGCAGCTCTTTCTTCTATATTATCTGATTTGTCTTTTGAAAATATTAAAGAATATGGCATTAATAATTGAATACAAACAAATATAATTAAGTACTTTTTCATACTAATTCTCCTTTAAAATCAATATAATAAACAGGCTGTTAAATAAATAATCCTATATGGTAACCAATTATTATCTTTATGTCAAAATGTTATTTTTTTAAGAAAGGTTATTTTTTGAATTTTTTATTTTTTTTTCATAAGGGAATTTTTTGAGTGGAAGATAATTAGATTAACTAAAAAATTATATTATAAAAAACCAAAGTTTGTATTATAAAATCTAATCTTTTCATCGCAGATACATTATAAGATTAGTTCTATCTGGTTTTAATAATAAAATTAAGTTTTCAGTTTCAACCCAAACATTATAATTTGGTTTTTTCTTTGATCTTTTTTCAAAATGAAGCCCTGATGGTTCAGCATAATTAAGCAAGTCTTTTAATTTGTATGTTTTCAAATTATTTTGTATTGTTTTATTCACTTTTCAAATTACCTGAATATAAACTGGCAATATAATCCAACTTTGTTTTTTCCAATCATGTGAAAAAGTATAAGTCCATGTTTGAGCATGTCTGTCCACATAAAATTTGAAATTCAAAGTTGATGGTCTCGTAAAAAGTCATAAAATGAGATTTTTATCTGTGTAACAATTTGAAATTGTTAATACCAATTTTTGTTAAATTCACTTTTTACGAGACCATCAAAGTTAGATTATAATATTATCAATTTAGTTTTGAAGTGTCTAATTCCTTATCAGTCCGTGTCTAAGTCAGTGTCAGTCCGTGTCAGTCCACTTAAAAAAAACCGGATCATATCCTATTTATTAGCATCAACAATATTTTTTCTATTTTCCATAGCATTTTTTTGTTTCTTTTCAGAGCATTGTTTAATCAAATTTAAAGCATTTTTTGTGCAGTCAGGATTTGATTTATAATCAAAAAGCTCAAGAGTATTATCTTTTGAATCAGCAAATACAGCTCTTCCTGCCGGTGTTCTTGTAATTACAGTAGTATAACCTTCACTTGCACCAATTCCTCCAAAAGAAATATCAGCGTATTCTGAGGAATAATCATTACAGTATTTACAAGCAAATCGTTTCATAAAATCAAGTTTATCTAAAGGAATTCTTTTTAAAGAACCATCTTTTAGATGAATCATTAGATTTTCTTTAATATTGACTTTATGAATGTCTTCCCATTTAATATCTGAGATTTTTTCAATTTGTTTTTTTTGCTCATCTTTAAACATAAAATTACCAGAACAAAAAAGACCCAGACAGTATTTTATTGTATCAGAAGGAACAATACCTAATGTTTCCATTCTTCTAACAGCTTTAATCTGGCAAGGAGCACCTACAATTGCAACTCTTCTAAGACCTTTTTGCAGCATTGGTCTAAATTCTTGAACAGAAGGTGAATATGTTGAATATTCGCCGCTGAAATGTTTCATTCCATGAGATGAATCAAAATAAAAGCCAGCAGATTCAATAATTTCTTGTTTTGTAGTTGCGAGTGCAGGTTCTCTTTGAAAAGGCCCGACTTGTTTTGTAACAATAGCACCATCAATATGGCCTCTTTCAAGAAGATGAACAAGAATTCCTGTTACAACACCGCCATCAGTTGCTCTTTTCCTAATTACTGAATCTTTTGCCCTTGCAATATGTGTTTCAATAACTCTACCTATTGGTGGAGTCCAGCCGACAAGTTGTTGAGTTTCACTTTCAAGTTCATCAATTTCAGGGCAAATAGAGTAACAAAGCCCGCATTCAATACATTTTTCTTTTTCAACAAATTCAGGCATGCCTTTTTCATTCAATTTTAAAGCACCATAATTAACAGCAGTACAAAAAGTTACACATCCGCCGCAATGATGACAAAGGCCGCTATTTTGAACCTCTGTAATAAGATCGAGAAATGTCTTCATCATTCCTCCTTGATTTTTCAATATTAATCAATTTTTGGTCTGGGATATAGACCTGCTTCTTCTACAATTTCAGGAACTTTTTGTTCCCATTCAATTGCCATAATATGAAAGCCTTTTACACCTTTAACTTCTTTAAGTCTTAAAATTGACTCAATACAGATTTTTATACCTTCTTCGGCTTGTTTTTCTTTTGGAACTCCTGCAAGTCTTTTTACAACCTCTTCTGGAACATCCATTCCAGGAACTCTATTTTTCATATATCTTGCCATTCCAGCAGATTTCATAGGAGTAAGACCGGCCAAAATATAAACTTTTTCATGAAGTCCCCTGTCAACAACTAATTTCATCCACTCTTCAAATTTATCCAGATTATAAATACATTGAGTTTGAATAAATTCAGCGCCAGCAGCAATTTTTTTAGCAAGTCTTGGAACACGAATTTCAAATGGATCTGCAAATGGATTTGCAGCAGCCCCAACAAACATTTTAGGCGGTCTTTTTATTTCATCACCGCCAATGAATTTGCCTTCGTCTCTCATCATTCTAACAAGTTGAAGAAGCTGCATAGAATCAAGATCATGAACATTTTGTCCAGATGCACAGTCTCCAAAGCTTTGATGATCACCTGAAAGGCACAGCATATTGAAAATATCAAATGAAGCTGCTCCTAAAATATCACTTTGTAATGCAATTCTATTTCTATCTCGAGTAACCATCTGAAGGCAGGGTTCAACCCCCATCATTTTTAAATGAATACATGCAGCCAAGCTGCAAAGTCTTGTAACAGAAGTTTGATTATCTGTGATATTAATGGCATCAACATGATTTTTTATTAATTCTGCTTTTTTTGTAATTGCCTCTGGATCACTACCTCTTGGTGGTCCACACTCAGAGGTAACTGCAAATTCACCAGATGCTAATATTTTTTCAAGTTTACTGGGTGTTTTCAAATTCATACCTGCACATCCTCCCTGATAAATGTTCGAGGACCACCGGCCCTGTCCGAAGACCAGTCTTTTATTGGAGTGATCTTCTCATATTCATCTAATTTTCCAAGTGCTTTAAGGCGATCAATGATCAATTGCCATGCACAATCTAAATCTTTACTTATTTCACATTTTCCTTTTGTTGATCCGCCGCAAGGTCCATTTAGAAGACGTTTAGCACATCTTGAAATAGGACATATACCAGCAGTCTTGCCTAAAATACATTGGCCGCAAGCCTGACATCTTTCAGTATAGAGTCCTAATTTTTCAACAGCCCCTAAAAATGTGGTATTAAGTCCTGGATAAACATGAGTTTTTTCAAATTTTTCAGCTACAAATTGCACTCCAATCCCACATGCAGTAGAAAGGATTGCTTCTGCCCACTTGATATCATCTAAAGCCTGTTCAAAGAACTCATGTTCACATTGTCGCTCAATTCCAGAATTTTTTATCTCAATTTCGCATCCTTCTTGAGTTGCCTTCATCCTGAGCAAAGATGCCAGTATCTCTGCCTCTTTATTTCCGCCTTGCTGACATACAGCAACACAGGTATTGCATCCAAATACAAGTACCTTTTTATGGCCTTTGATCATCTCCCATATTTCATCTAAAGGTTTTTGTTGACCAACAATCATTGTGATCTACTCCTTGATTAAACGTTTTTTTTTGAAAGTGCTATCCGAATTGGAGATGGACCGAGCTTTTTGACTTTTTGGTAAAATTCATTACAAATTTCAGCCCATCTTGGACCCATCGCTGCAGAAAGATTAAACATTTCCACTCTTTCAGGATTTATATTAACTTTAGGCAGCAATGATTTTATATATAATATTCTTTTTTTAGCTTTTAAATTTCCTTCCAGGAAATGACATTGTCCCTCAAGTCAGCCAGCAACAAAGACGCCGTCAACTCCTTTTTCAAAAGCTCTTAAAACATAACTATGATCAAGTTTTCCAGTACATGGAAGCCTGATAATTTTTACTCCAGGTTCATAGGAAAGACGCATAACTCCAGCAAGATCAGCTGCAGCAAAAGCACAATAATGGCATGCATAAGCAAGAACTGTAGGTTCCCAATTACTTGGTATTTCACATGGTGCCTCAATGCTTTTATTTTGTTCATTTCCTGAGGTATCATCTAATTTTGACAAAATAAAACCTCCAACATTATATAATGGTTTTGGTATATTCTAATTTTCTAATATACTATCTGAAAGTGAATCTATCATTGCAGTTATCTGTTCATCGCGGAAATTATTTACTTGAAATGCCTTAGCAGGACAAATTCCAGCACATATTCCGCATCCAGTACATTTAACTTCATTATGACTAACTTTTCCATCTTTATCAATAAATGGTGATCCAAATGGACAAACTCTGACACATGCAAGACAAGACATACATAGGTCTCTATTATGCTTTGAAATAATCCCAGATACTCCAAGTTTAGTATGTGAAAGCAATACACCAGCCCTTCCAGCAGATGCAAGGGCTTGAGAGATTGTTTCATCAATATTTTTTGGAGCATGTGCAAGGCCGGCAACATATATTCCTTCGCTTGGAAAATCAACAGGTCTAAGCTTAACATGGGCTTCAAGAAAATAACCATCCTGATTTCTGGTTATCTTATACATTTCACTTGTTTCAGGGCTTGTTGGATGAGGCCTTAAGCCAGTTGAAAGAGTAAGATAATCTGCATTTATTAATATATTTCTTCCAAGCATATAATCAAAAGCTGATATATTAACAATATTTTGATTTAATGATACTTCTGGTTTCTTATCTACATCAAATCTCAGAAAAACAACTCCTAACTCACGAGCCTTTTTATAATAATCTTCTCTAAGCCCATAAGTTCTAATATCACGATATAAAATTGTAACATATGCGCTTTTATTTTTCTCTTTTATACTAATTGCATTTTTTATTGCATCTTGACAGCAAATCCTTGAACAATAATTTTCAGGCTCTTCACGAGAACCAACACATTGTATCATTACAATATGTTTACTTGAAAAATCCTCTTTACTATTAATTTTTTCTTCTAAAATCCTTTGAGTAATAATTTTATCGCTGTCAGCATATGAATATTCTTTTGGCTCATATTCAATACCGCCTGAAGCTATAATAATTGCACCATGATCGAATTTTTCACCATTAGTAAGAGTTGTTGTAAAATTTCCAACAAAACCTTCAGTTTTTGCAACCATTGCATTTGTAAATAGTTTAATTTTCGAATGACTTGTTACTTTTGAAATCGTATCTTTTAAATATTTTTGAACATCACTGCCATCAAGAGTCCTATATACCTTTCTTACAAGCCCGCCTGGTTCAGATTCTTTTTCAACAATATAAACATCATAACCTTGTTCAGCAATTGAAAGAGCAGCAGTCATACCAGCTATTCCAGCGCCAATTATAAGTGCAGATGAAGTAACATCAACCTGATCTGTTTGAACAGGCTGAAGGTATCTTGCTTTTGCAATATTCATTTTTATAATTTCAACAGCCTTTTTTGTAGCCTTATCTTTCTGCCCCATATGACACCATGAACATTGTTCACGAATATCAGCAAGCTCAAAAAGATATTTGTTAAGACCTGCATCACGAATTGTATCTTGAAATAATGGTGAATGAGTTCTTGGTGTGCATGATGCAACAATTACTCTATTTAATTCTTTTTCCTTAACAAGACTTTTTATTTTTTCCTGACCATCCGGAGCACATGCATACATTAGATCGCTTGCAAATATTACATTTGGTTCATTTTTTATTGCATCAACTACTTTATTAATATCAACTGACTGTGAAATATTTATACCACAATGACATACAATAACACCAATTCTTGGTTCTTTACCTGAAATATCAGTTTCAGGAGGAAGCTGTTTTATAGTTATTTCTGTTCCCCTTGCTTCACCTAAAAGAGACATTGTTCTTCCAGCAACAGCACTGCCCTGCATAACAGTTTCAGGAATATCTTTTGGACCCTGATAAGTACCAGTTACATAAACACCTTCTCTTGATGTCTCAACAGGCTGAAAATGCGATGTTTTTGCAAAATTATATTGATTTGGTTCAATACCAAATGTTTTTGCTAATTCCACAGCATTTGCATGAGGCTCAAAACCAATAGAAAGAACAACCATATCAAAGACTTCATCAAGTAAAACCCCATTTTCTTTAGCATATCTTAAAATAAGATTTCCAGTTCCTTTTTCTTCTTTAACATCAGAAATCATTGCACGCCGATAAATTACACCATATTCATTTTTAGCTCTGTCAACATATTTATCAAAATCTTTACCATAAGCACGCATTTCCATATAAAAAATTGTAGGAGAAATGTTTCCATCATGCTCTTTTGCAATAATAGCCTGTTTGGTAGCATACATACAGCAAACAGATGAGCACCATGGATTGGCATTATGATTATCTCTAGAACCAACACATTGAATCCATGCAACTTTTCTTGGATGTCTTTCATCTCCAGGCCTTTTCACTTCACCTGAAAAAGGACCAGATGCTGAAAGGATTCTCTCAAACTGAATTGAAGTAACAACATTTGCCCATCTGCCAAATCCAAGTTCCTGTCTAATTTTTGGATTATATCTGTCAAGTCCTGGGCTTAAAATTATAGCTCCAACATTGAGATCATAATCTTTTTCAGTATCATCAAAATTAATAGCACCAGCAGGACAGAATTTCACACAGGCTTTACATCTTCCTCTTGTTAAATAAAGACAGTTTAAAGGATCAATAACACGTGTATTTGGTACAGCCTGAGGAAAAATCGAAAAAATAGCTTTTCTTTTTGCAAGCCCCTGTTCATACTCACTTATCACAAGTTTTGGACATTTTTTATCACATAAACCGCATCCAGTACACTTTTCAGCATCAACATATCTTGGCTGCTGTTTAATTTTAACAATAAAATTTCCTGGCGTGCCTGAAACTTCCTCAACTTCAGATAATGTATGAAGCTCAATATTAGCATGCCTGCCAACTTCAACCATTTTTGGAGAAATCATACACATTGAGCAGTCACCAGTGGGAAAGGTTTTATCAAGCATAGCCATAGTCCCGCCAATGGATGATTCTTTTTGAATTACATGAACTTTAAAACCAGCGTCTGCAAGGTCTAAAGCAGCCTGCATACCTCCAATTCCGGCGCCTGCAATAAGGACCGAACCTTTTTTTGTTGTCAGGTTGTTTGTACTCATTTCAATTCTAACTCCTTCAAGAGTTGTGTGCCATCTATAAAATGTCTATTTATCTGCAATTCTTGAATGCTCATTCCCATAGCCATACCTAATAATTCAGTTATAAAATAAACTGGTAATCTTTGATCACAACCAATGTTCTCACAAATTTCATCCTGGTTAGAATCAAGATTCATCTGGCACATAGGGCATGTAGTAACAATACAATCAGCACCTCTTTGAATTGCATCACTTAAAATTTTTGCCATTAAATTAAGAGATGTTTTCCTGTCATTAATAGCTGCAGATGCTCCACAACAACTGGTTTTATAGTTCCAGTCAATTGTGTGAATACCTAAAGATTTAAGCATATTTTCCATAGCCTGAGGGTTTTCAACATTATCAGATATTTCAACATTATATGGAAATCTTGTAAGCATGCAGCCATAATAGCAAACAGGGTTTAGTCCTTTAATTTTATATTTGATACTTTTTTTAAGTTTTCCATTTCCTGCAACTTTTTCTAATGCTTCGAGAATATTTAATATCTTTATATCTCCAATAAATTTCCTTTTAATAGAAGAATTAATTTTCTTTTTAAGTGCTGGATTGTCATTTATAACATTTTTGGAGACAATAGTACGTAAATAACATGCAGAACATGGAATTACTATCTCAGAAAAACCTGCTGCCTCTGCAAGACCAATATTTCTTGCCGGCATTGCTAGAGCCATGAAATCATTAGTTTTGCCGGCAGAAGTTGCGCCGCAGCAATTCCAATCATTAATTTCCTGAAGATTTACACCAAGATATGCAAATATTTTACGTGTCTGAATATCATATAAATTTGAGGACTGCTTCAGGGAACATCCTGGATAATAGGCTATTTGCATTTTTTACCCCTATATTGCTTTAACATTTAAAGCTAATTATTACTGATTTTAGAAAGCCGTCTAAGTTCTATCCGGCCTCTTGACATTTGAAAATCAAAATGCAATCTTTTAAGCTTAAGCATTGAAAAGCCCAGCTTTACCTGCTCCTTTATTTCGTCTATAATAGCTTTAGTATCTTTTTTAACAAAAAAATCATTTAAAGAATTTTTAAGCTCATAAAAGCCCATAAATTCCATTTCATTTACTCTGCCCCATCGAACACCAGATTTAAAAAAGCTGTCATGAAAATGTTTAACTTTAGGGATCAAAGGCTTTATTTTTTCTTGTTTTGCTATTTTTTTAAGAGTTTCTGTAATTTTTCCTGTCTGAATATCATTAGGACACCTTGTACCACAGGTATAACAAGAAACACATTTCCATACAAGTTCATTATTAAGAGCCCCATATTTATCACCCATTATAATCATTCTTATAAGCTTATCAGGAGTAAAAAAGACAGTTTCATCACCAACTGAACAGCCAGCAGCACAACGTCTGCATTGATAACAGGCTGTTAGATTTTGGCCGGACTTTTCAATGACTTCACTTAAAAAAGACTTTGTGCTTTCAGGTTTGTACATTAAAAGAGACTGGTTCATAACATGTTCCTTAAAGAATAAATCAATCCATATCAAGAAGGCTTTTGATGCTATCTGTAATATCCTCAGCAGAAGCAGGTTTTGGAAGATAATCATCAGCCTCCATACTCATGCCGTCAAAATGAGAATATCTTGTAGAACTGACATGAGACGCAACCGCAGTAAGCATTAAAATTGCAATATCTTCATATTTTGGATCATTTTTAAGTTCAGCACATACTTCATAACCATCCTTCTCAGGCATCATAACATCTAATACAATTGCATCCGGCGGATTTGCTTTTACTTTTTCAATGCCCTCAACACCATTATACGCTACATCAACCTCAAAACCTTCCTTTTCTAAATTGCCCTGGACAATGGCTGCAAAATCCGGCTCATCATCCACAACCAATATTCTTTTTTTACTCATTATTCCTCCTACTAAACATGTTAAAAAATGAAAATAATTTTTAAGAAAATAATTTTTAAGGAAAATCAATTATAATTGAATTTTTTGTTCAT
>Ga0272440_1003257_pt1 | contig 12224 bp, 6 predicted proteins | sample SSMMMBAug17_FD_192440 | JGI IMG/M metagenome (GOLD analysis project Ga0272440, IMG submission 192440) | Marine sediment archaeal communities from Little Sippewissett salt marsh, Falmouth, MA, United States - SSM-MMB-Aug17 | ecosystem: Environmental > Aquatic > Marine > Wetlands > Sediment ... | reverse complement strand
AGACACTATAAGTCCCTTTAGGGATGACACATAAATAGCCTGGAGCTTCAGCTCCAGGCGGGCGAGCTTTGAAAGGGGGACGAACATTTTACTTTTATCTACCCGAAAATTTATGATCGCTTACTTAGTTATGCTTCGACCATTTTTACTTTTATCTCCTTTTTTACGGCGTTTACGCTTACACCTTTTTCGTTTTCCTTTTCCTCTGTGCCTCTTGCAACATGATTTTTCTTTTTTAGATCTTTTTTGCAGCCAATAGAGACATGTTGGGGGGTAGTTAAAAATCATGTTGCCCGAAATTGCGATTTCACAATGAATAATTTAATAGAACAACTTGATGAAGGGTTTAATAAAGTAACAGAAAAAACATGCCAAGGAATTATTAAAAAAGTAAGGAAAATAGAAGATAATTTTTGGACTGAAGATTTGGAGGCAGAGGAAGATAATTGAACTTAAATTAAATAGTATCAATTCATTTGCGAAGAACTGTAGATTATTTGCTTATTGGTCTGTTAATATTTGTTACAGCGATAGCTCTTTAATAGCAATCTTCCAGACTTAAAAACGCTATTAAATACGGCTAGCAATGTGTCTCATATTGATTTTGTTTTTGACAAAGGCGGTGTGATCAAAGGATATGCAAAAATAGAAAACGAGTTTACTGTACATACGCCCTTCAGATTATCAAATCGCCACCAGGAACGATCATTACATGCCCGCATTTTATCATTCAACAGCGGCTGCATCAGTAAATGTCAGGGTAAGTTCCAAAAATTCTGATTTTTATACCCGATAAATTATGATCGCTTACTTACAAAAGAATAAGCTCGTGTAGAGACGTAGCAATCTACGTCTCTACAGTACATTTACCTCAAAACGAACAATATCAATAAAGGGGAAGTTATTTTCTGAGACGTCCTAACTCAAGTTAAAAAAATATTGAAAATTCATATCATTTAGTGATATAAGTAACTATACACAAAACAATTTTCAAAGGGGCTTCCAAATTATTTAGATAGTGCTTGACCGAAAAATGATTATTAAATATAAAATAAATATGTTGATGATTTTTCGTTCAGGCACTATATATATGATTGAGCCAGGAATAAACAATGCTAAAAAAAGAAAACCTTAAAGATATATACCCGCTGACTCCCATGCAGCAGGGGATGCTTTTTCATGCCTTATATGACAAAGATTCGCTTGCATATTTTAATCAATTTTCCCTGCGTCTTTCAGAAGAAATTAATGTTCGAATTTTTGAAAATAGCTGGAATGAAGTATTAATGCGATACGATACGCTAAGAACGGTCTTTATCACAAAAAATGTTCCTGAGCCTGTACAAATTATACTCAAGCATCAGAATCTTGATTTTTATTTTGAAGATATTCGCTGGATGGAACAATCTGACCAAAAAGTATTTTTAAATGCGTATAAAAATAAAGATAAAGCGCGCTCATTTGATTTAAGCAAAGATGTTTTAATGAGAATTGCTTTGATTCAACTAGATAAATCATCTTTCCAGTTTATTTGTACCTGTCATCATATTCTTACCGATGGCTGGAGTACGGGCATTATAATGAAAGATTTTTTTACAATATATTTTGCACGCTTATGCAATAAAACACCCAAATTATCAATTGTACCTTCTTATAAAAATTATATTAACTGGCTTTTGGCACAGGATAAAGATGAAGCTAAAAGATACTGGAAAAATTATTTAAATGATTATAAAAAACCAGTTTCTTTAACCCGTCGTTTGGGACAAAATGAACAATCTTATGAATTAATGGAATACTGCTTTAAATTTGATTCGCATTTAAGTGAACAGTTAAGAAATATTGCTGTCAGAAACCAAGTCACTTTAAGTTCTGTTGTTCAAACAATATGGGGAATTCTTTTAGGAAAATATAATTTAAGTGATGATGTTGTTTTTGGATCGGTCGTATCCGGTCGCCCGCAGGAAGTCAAGAATATTGACAAAATGGTAGGTCTGTTTATCAATACAATTCCTGTTCGTATTCAACTGAGATCAGAACAGACGATTGATGAACTTCTGAAAAATGTGCAAAAACAATCCCTGGCAGGGACAAACTACCATTATTATCCTTTGCCTGATATTCAATCTCTTTGTCCATTGAGAACTGCTTTGTTTGACCATATTATTGAGATGAATAATTATCCCCTTGATGAAGGTTTAAAGGAAACAGTTAAAAAAATTTCTAACAGCTCAGGAATTGATAGTGTAGAAGAATTTGATTATGCGCACTACGATCTGGCAGTTATTGTAAAGGCAGAAACAGAAATAGAAATTTTATTTGTCTATAATGGTACTATTTATTCAGAAATGTATTTGAAAGAAATTGAATTGCATCTTCGAAGAATCGCATCCAGTATGCATGTTGGAGCATTACTATCTGATATTGATATACTGTCAGATAAAGAAAAATATGAAATTTGCGCAAGTAAAGAAAAAATGAACCACATCAAAAAACAAATGGTTGTTGAATTTGATATTTAAACTTCAATTATTTAACGAATGAGATTGTAATATATGGATACTAAAGAGATAGACTGTTTATTTATCGGGCACAATGAAACTGACTTTTCCGATCTTGAAAAAACAATCAAGTCTATGGGAGTCAATTCCGGGGCATACAGAGATTTAAACTTGAATTTTATTCAGATAAGAGGGCAGCTTTATAGTATTAGCGACATATACAATATGTTTTTTAAGTTAGATGATAATTATCAAAGATTTGGTTTGTTAAGACATGATGAAAGTTTACATACTGCAATCGCTTACCTGGGGACATATTTACACAGAAGAGGATTTACTTTTGATTATATCAATTCCTTTCAAAATGAAAAAGACAGGCTTATCGAAATACTTCAATCATATGATATTAAAAGTATTGCCATATTAACACAATTATATGTGTCTGTTTTTCCGATTCTTGAAATTATTTCTTTTATTAAACAATATAACAGCCAGACAAAAATAATTGTTGGCGGCCCATTTATATCAACTCAAATAAGAAATGAAGATAGCGACACCATTGATTATTTATTCAAATCTATGGATGCGGATATTTATGTTTACAGTGCTCAGGGGGAAGCGACACTCGTTAAGATCCTCGAAAATTTTAAAAAGAATACATCCATAGGTAATGTTCCAAATATTTACTACAAATGTGGCAATAACTATGTTCATACGTCTATCGAAGTCGAAAATAATCAATTATCTGAAAATATGGTGGACTGGCAATTATTTAAAAATGATATGAGATTTTTTGTAGACACCAGAAGTGCTATTTCCTGCCCGTTTTCCTGCGCATTTTGCGGATTTCCAGAACATGCTGGTAAATATCAAACCATTGATGTTGACCTGATCGAAAAAGAATTAAATACGCTTGCAGACTTCGGAACAATAAAAAGCGTTTCGTTTATTGATGATACTTTTAATGTTCCTCTCAAACGCTTTCAAAGCATACTGAAAATGATTATCAGAAATAAGTATGATTTTAAATGGAATTCACATTTCAGATGTCAATTTGCCGATGATGAAACAATAGCTATGATGAAAGACAGCGGTTGTGAAGCTGTTTTTCTAGGAATTGAGTCTGCAAATGACACCATACTGAACAATATGAATAAACGCGCGAAAATTAAAGATTATGAGCGTGGTATTACGCTTTTACATAAATATAATATTCTCACACATGCATCGTTTATTATTGGCTTTCCAGGCGAAACACAAGATACTGTTCAAGATACCATCCATTTTATTGAACAGTATAAACCAACGTTCTTCAAAGCACAGCAGTGGTATTGTGAAAAAATTACACCTGTCTGGCGCAAAAAAGATCAATATGGCATTAAAGGTTCTAATTTTGAATGGGAACATCGCACAATGAATGCTTCGACCGCGTCTGATATTGTAGAAAACATATTTCTTTCAATAAAAAATTCAATTTCCCTTCCATCCTATAATTTTGAAATGCTGGGACTTTTAAAAATGTTGCACAGGGGAATGGACTTAGATCACTGCAAAATGTTTGTATCTGCCTTTAATCAGGCAGTAAAGGAAAAGTTGATTGATCCGAATGCCATAAATGTCAGCAATGAAGCATTGAAAAGAATTGAAAATGCTTATTATGGAAAGACCGAGAATTATTTTACAAAAGAACCAGTCCCTGAAAAAAAACTGGAAGCTGAATTTGATTTTTAATAAGGAGTGCCCCTCATGGCAGATAACCAAAAATCTGTTTTTTCTTTTTTTGATGTTCAACGATCGGTTGAAGAAGAATCTTATTGGCGAGAAACATTATCCGGTGATTTGTCTAAAACAAATCTGCCTGTTGATTCCTATCAAGCAATGCCAAACCAGACGGAAAGAAATGAAATTGAATTTCTTATCCCTGAAACAATTATATCAAGGATAATAAAAATCAGTAAAAACTCGGATCTTTCTCTATATGTACTTCTTCTTACAGGATTAAAATGTCTGATATACAGGTATACCAGACAAGATGATATGGTTATCGGTTCCCCCATATACAAGGGGATAGACATAGAGAATATTCAAAATCAGCTTGTTCTGATTCGTACCTTATTACCGGATGAACGATCATTTAAGGCAACACTTTTACAAGTTAGAAACAATACATTAAAGGCATATGAAAACCAGAATTATCCTTTTACAAATATATTAAATATTCAGGATTTAAAAGTTGCGAAAAAGAGGCTGCCGCAAATAATATGTTTACTTGACAATATTCATGATAATAATATTTTAACAGATATTGATCATGATATTGCTTTTTTGTTCCATAAAAACGATGCCACCATTAGTTATAAAATTAGATATAAGTTATCTTTATTTAAAGAAGATACGATCAAGCATTTTTCTAACAATTATAATAAATTAATAGAAAGTGCCGTGCAGATTCCCAATGTCAGGATTTCTGAGCTTAACTTATGTACCAGTGAAACACTTCGCCATATTTCTCGGTTAAACGACACGTTTATTGAATACCCCAAAAAAACAATTGTATCCCTTTTTGAAGAACAAGTGAAAAAAACGCCTGACACACTTGCAGTGGTTTTTGAAAATGTTTGTCTGACTTATAAAGAACTAAATCGCCAGGCCAATAAAGTTAGAGATTATTTATTGAAAAATTTTAATATTGCACCTGATGATCGTATCGGCTTAATTTTAAATCGTTCGGAAAAAATGGTTGCAGCAATCTGGGGCGTGTTAAAATCAGGTGCAGCTTTTCTTCCAATTGATTCAAGTTATCCAGAAGAACGAATAAAATATATTGTCAATAATAGTGGATGTAAGACAACATTAGCGCAGTCGGATTTTGATCAAATATTTAAGAAGGATTCATCATTCAATGATTGCGCAAGTGAAAAAATTGAACGTCACTCAAAGGGTATTTCGCCAAACGATCTGGCTTACGTCATCTATACATCGGGTTCAACAGGTCTGCCAAAGGGGGTCTTAATTGAACATCATTCTATTGCCAATCTTGTTTTCAGTTTAAAGGACATTCTGTACAGTCGTTTTAAAACACCGGTTAATGAAGTGCTTCAAGCCTCTTTTTTGTTTGATGTTTCTATAAAACAAGTTATTGCCAGCCTTTCATATGGAAATACCCTTCATATTCTTTCAGATGATGTCCGACGTGATTCAATGCTGATGCTTGATTATTTGCGAGAACATAATATTCATCTGATTGATACAACCCCAATTTTTCTGAAAACCTTGATTGAGAACGAATTAGCAAAAAAACTACCGCTTTCATTGCAACATGTCATTGTCGGTGGAGAAAGACTTCCCTCTCAAATTATTGAATCCTTTTATCAACATGAGGAATGTAAAAATATTACAATTGCCAATATGTATGGTCCCACTGAGACTTGTGTTGAAGTAACTGTTTTTAATATAGATCGTAATTATAAACCAGGCTCATCGACAATACCCATTGGAAAACCAATGCCCAATACACAAATATTCATACTTGATGATGCTTTAAATCCAGTTCCTACAGGGATCTCTGGTAGAATATACGTATCGGGAACCGCCCTGGCACGTGGTTATATCAATCATGAGGACTTAACCAACGAAAAATTTATAATTCATAATGAAAAACGCCTTTACTGTACAGGTGATATGGGGCGCTGGTTATCTGATGGGAATATAGAATTTCTCGGGCGTGAGGATGATCAAATCAAGATTCGGGGGTATCGAATCGAATTGGGAGAAATTGAAAACAGGCTGTTACAGTATCCCTCAATTGAAGAATCAGTCATCGTCGCAAAAAAATTCGGCGATACCCGGGAAATGATTGCCTATATAAAAACATCAAATGAATTAAATATCAGCGATATTCGTATTTATTTAAAAAATTTTTTTCCTGACTATATGATTCCCGCCTTTTTTGTACGAATGGAAAGCCTGCCTTTAACAGTTAGCGGTAAAATAGATAAAAAAGCATTACCTGATCCAGATGATACAAGATATGGTCTGAACACAGAATACATATCACCACGAAACAGTACTGAAAAGCAGCTGGCCGCTATATGGGAAGCGTTATTAGAATGTAAACATATTGGTATATATGATAATTTTTTTGAACTTGGCGGACACAGTATTAAAGCAACCCAGCTTGCATCAAGAATTCACAAAAACATGAAACTAAATATTAGTATACGCGATATTTTCAATTCACCAACCATTGCAGGTATGTCAGAAGTTTTGCAAAAACAAGATTTATCAAACATTACTGGTATTGAGCGGATATCTGAAACCGCGCATTATGAATTATCACACGCGCAGCAACGATTATGGCTCATGGATCAGGTTGTTGATAATGCGATTGTTTATTCAATACATGGTGTCGTAATTTTAGAAGGTTTGCTTAATATTTCAGCATTTAGCAACGCATTTGAAACTCTGATTCAGCGCCATGAATCTTTAAGAACAATTTTTATTACGATTGATCATCAACCGAGACAGAAAATATGTAAGAACATCGGATTTAATATTAAACAGTTTGATTTAAGCAATACTGCGGACAGTGAAATTTTGGCAGAAAATATTATAAAAAAAGAATTGGCTCAGCAGTTTGACCTATCCAGCGGGCCATTATTGAAAGCAAGTCTGGTAAAAATGAACGATAAATATCATTATCTCATATTTATGATGCATCATATTATCAGTGATGGTTGGTCATTGGATATTTTGGTTAATGAACTATTCTCACTTTATAATGCATATAAAAATAATTTGCACTATGAATTAAAGCCCTTAAAAATACAATATAAAGACTATGCTTACTGGCATAACAAATTATTGTCGGGTGCTGTTGGCGAAAAACTAAAAAATTACTGGCATACAAAATTGTCACCAATGCCCCGCGTATTAAATTTACCAACTGATTTTCCACGCCCGCCACTCAAAACATCACATAGCGATACCATTTATTTTACATTGAATAAAGATTTATCTGGCAAGCTCAATTCATTCGGTAAAGATAACAATAGTAGTTTATACATGCTGTTGATTTCCCTTGTAAGGTCATTGATTTATAGATATACTGCGCAGGAAGATTTTATTATTGGTACTGCTCTGGCTTGTCGTGATCATGCAGATCTTGAAGATCAAATTGGCTTTTATGTCAATCTATTGCCATTAAGGACAATAGTTAAAGGTGCGGACACTTTTTTTGAAGTTCTGAAAAAAGAAAAGCAAACAATTCTAGAAGTGTTTGAACATCAATCATATCCATTTGATCGTTTGGTAAAAGAACTTAACATGGCTGAAGATAAAAGCAGGTTTCCCATGTTTGACGTTGTTGTAGATTTACAGGATGATGAACAGATTGATGAACGTTTAGTTGATGATTTGAAAATGAGGGTATCGGAGCGTCAATCTCTTGTGAGTGAATATGATCTCGCTTTTTTATTTGTAGAAAAAATGAATAACATAGAACTTCAAATGACTTATGCGACGCGCCTTTTTAAACGCGAAACAATTATGAATATGTTGGAACATTTTGAACTTATAACGAAAACAGTTATGGACGCCCCAGGTATACAAATATCGAAAATTGAATTAACACAAAAACTTGACATCCGAGAAGAAACTGAAATTAAAACCAAATTTAATTTTTAGGGATGTTGAAAAATAACTTAGTAATTTCCAAAGCCTGACAGTTCTGACTTGTCCGATTGGAAAACGATTTTGTTAAGATTTAAAAACAAATTAAAAGGAGGATGTGTGATGAAAAATTTATGTTTTTTTACTGTTATTTTCTTTTTTACAATGACAGCCTGTTTACACTCATTTGCTTCAAGCTTACCAGAAGCTGACGTTCCATCGTTATCAGAAAACAATTTACAGACTTCACCAGAAGCTGAAATTGAAGTTGAACCTTCCACAGAAACTGATGCGCAGGATCTTTTAGAAACTGACGCACAGGATCTGTCAGAAACTGATGAGCAGTCTTTACCAAAAGCTGACGTGCAGTCTTTACCAGAAACAGTTGCCTTGCCAATGCAAGCAGAATCTCAACCTGTAAATCAAAATGAAAAACGAGATTTAATTAATGAGCTGAAGGAAATTATTACAGAAAATCAGCAATATAAAGAATTCTTTCAGGAATTGGATCAAACATTAAAAGAATTTCGCAGGAAAACAGGTTGTGTAAAAAATAAGTCGGATGCTGATATGGCTTCCGAAGCAGGCTCAACACCCGCTTCAAGACCACAGGGATTAGGTCGATGGTGGCTGCGGAATGCCTTAACATTTGATCCGATGCCATCACAATTATTATATCATTTGGAAACATCCTATAGTTTCAGCCGAATGACAGGAAATACGACTTTAGATAAACATTTAATCAAAACATTGCTTATAACGAGATATAACAGGTTTACGAGTTATTTGAATTATGCATTTGATAAGAGAAATTCTGCCATTGCAAATGATATTAATTATAATACCAAACAAGTAGAAGAAAAGAATTCTCATATTCGTAAATCAACGAAACATCTGATCACAGAAGACTTAAGATGTGCCATATTAAAACAATTATATGCGTCTGTTGGTTTTATGTATGAAGAGGATGATTTTGTTTCACTAGATAAACGAATAACTGGTTATATTGGCTTTGGTGCCAGACCCATTCAGACCGATCGCTTTACGATCAAATTTTTTGCTGCATTAGGTCACGAAGAAACTGATTATACGGAAGATTATCATGATCTTGCTGCTTATTTCACAGAAGAAGAACTGAGTGTTATACTGCCAGACTATGATACTGATACTGTTAAGTCAGATATTTTTCATTGCGATCTGAGTTCTAATTGGTCAATAACTGATAATATATCAGTACATGAAGCCTTTATGATTTTCGTAGATACGAATGACTCAGACAAATATCGCTGGACTCTTGATCTTGGATTGGAATATCAATTTACTGAGCATTTCTCCTTAATGCTAAATTATAATGAGAGTTTTGATAAGGCAATGAATCCATTGATGGGTCGGAAAAGAGATATTGGTAAAGATATCTCTATTAAAGTTGTTTTTTGATTTATTTTATATCAGATACTTGAAGCCAGGGATGGGTATCAGGTTTGTGAGGCAATATCATCTATAACGCCAGGACTTACTTTTTCGCTGATCAAACATTACCAGATGCCCTTCACTGGCACCACATTTATCCATATAATTCCATGTTTGTTGAATTCCTTTTTGAATGGTCTTTTGTGTATTGCTGCGTCAGATTTTTAATTCCACAACGACCTCTTGTTTTTGCTTTCCTTTATGCGTTCCTCTGACAGTTCCGGTTTCCTTCATGGAAGGGTTATATCAGATAAATGGATATGGCTTGTTGCAAAGTGTGGGAAACTCTAAAAATAATTTTTTTTTCATAAAAAAGATTGATTCCTAATAAATTATAAAAAACATAGATAAGGAATGCTCTAAAAATAATCCGTTTTAATAATTTTTTAATTATTGTTTAGAGTAAGATAATGAAAACTGTAACCACCAGCATAAAGAGTGTAAACTTGGTTTGACCACCATTGAAATTTCTAAAAAAATTGGTGTATGCCAATCAGCGGTAAGTCGATTATCAAGGAAAGGTGAAAAACTGGCATATGAAACAAACGTTGAGTTTATATAAAATTCTCAAGAGCTGACGCTTGAACTCTGAAAAACAAACACTTAAAACGTATCGATGTCTTGAGCGTTAGCGAGTGCTAAGAAAGAACCTCATGGTTTGTTGGGATAACAATTCATAGATATTTCATTGATATATTGATTGAAGTAAATGGAATAGAAAAGCATAAAATCATAGACGTCCCCATTTTCTCACATTTTCTCATTTTCTTTCACGAAAAATGAAACAGGCTGTACTACTTCATTTCTGAAATAATACGCAACGTATAAACCGCATCCTGAATATCTATCTGCCCATCACCTGAAATTTCTGCTTCAATAAAAAAGTCTGCTTCCTGTGCCTTACCTGTTGCCACTTGTAATACGATTATCAAATCCTTAATGGTAATTTCCCCATCTCCATTGATATCTCCCCTTTGAATTTGTGAATCAGTTATCTTGACAATGGCACTTCTCGAGTTATCCAGGACATAACTTTCTTTGGGCTGGAGAATAATTTCAACAACTTCATCCTGCTCTGTATCAAAATCCTTTATTGGATCTATATCAATAGTAATCGCATTTTTACCTGCAGGAATGGACACTTCAGTGGGCAAATATAAATAGTCCCTTCCATTTGAAGCCGTGCCTTGAATATCTAATTGAACCACCAGAGATTCTGTTATTGATCCTTTTCGATATACGGATATACGACCACTAACGTCATCAGCTTCATATGCCATTGGACGTGTGGATTGAATACCGACAATATCTTTCCCATCTTTTAATATGATGTTCGCTTGATTTTCATGGGTAATATCATAATAGTCTCTCTTATCTCCAATAATTAGAGAGATCGTTTCATCGGCTTCTCTTTTTCCATCAGCAATTGGCACTACCCATACTTTTTGCCTTAAACTGTCAGGACCCAATTGAATGGGTACGATACCATCGATGGCTTCAACGCGTTCATATGTTCCAGTACTTTCATTATAAATACTTGTTTCAAGGACAAAATCTTCTTTAGCTGTAGCAGTTCCTTGTTCATTTAAAACAACTGTCAGGTTTTTGGGCACATGACTTTCGTTAAAACAGATCTCAAAGGTCGCAGCCTCTCTGGTTACTTCAATAGATGTGTCTGATAGCTGGTTAATGGCCACAGTCAGGTGTGGTCGAATGCCTCCAGTTATTAGAAAACCATCTGCCCAAAGACGAGGAATATCCAAGTCTCTGTATACATTATGGCGTATTGTTATTTTAGCATCTGTGAATCCACTTCCATCTCCATCTTTATCGATCAATAAATACGTGTCTGTGCCATCTGTTTCAATATGAAGGTAATGATGAATATCACCTTTTGCATTTGTAAAAAGATGGACTAAATTAATTCTGTCTAAAGGCAAACCAGAATTTTTAATAACTAATGATTTACTTCCTGATGTTCGCAAATACCTTCGTTCACAAAACTTGATTGGTCAACATGTATCTCTTGAAACAGTGCGTGAGTATTTAAGAACAATAGATCCGAAATATAACTTTTCAGCGACAACTCTATGGAGAACATTGCGTAGATGGGGATTCACATATGGAAAAGAACAAAGGCACTCCGCATTAAAAGAGAGTGACTATGTTATTCTCAATAGGCGACGATACTTACGCCAAAAACGATTAAATCGAAATCCCGATGGCTCATTTAAATAAGTTGAAGTCTATCTTGACGAAACCTATGTTAATAAGAATCATTCAAATCATTTTACCCTATGGGACTTTAAGTGTTTAGGAATGAGCGAAAAATTATAATTTCATAAATTTACTAATTAATATACTTTTTGACTTTTTTATGTCTCGCATGCTGAAATCAAAAGCTATTCTTTTTCCACTAACGATTCCATTATATTTAGATATTAGATTAGATCATTTATTTTTTAGAAATTCCCAAAAACCTGTGAAGCGATTGCGGATAGAATCTCCATAAATCGCTTTGACAAGCCCCATTGATACTTTATCTGAACCTTGTTTGTAAGGCATCCAGAGTTCCTTTGCCAT
>Ga0272440_1003256_pt1 | contig 12224 bp, 10 predicted proteins | sample SSMMMBAug17_FD_192440 | JGI IMG/M metagenome (GOLD analysis project Ga0272440, IMG submission 192440) | Marine sediment archaeal communities from Little Sippewissett salt marsh, Falmouth, MA, United States - SSM-MMB-Aug17 | ecosystem: Environmental > Aquatic > Marine > Wetlands > Sediment ... | reverse complement strand
TGGGATCAAATAGCACATAAGGATGGAATAGTGCCTGGTACTCCCAAAGACAAAATTCGAAGCATGAATCATTTTCTTCGACAGTATAAAATAGCTCCTGTATATAAAATTGCAGCGCAACAAAAAACAAATAATCATTCATAAGCTTTTAAAATCATTTTATTTATTAAAAAATAATGCTCAGTGGAAGTTAAAAAACTATTAAATATATGGAACCCTGTATCTCAGCTACTTTTTGTTCCACAAACAGAAGCAGAATACAATAGAATCGTTTCATATTTAGACGACCTGATAGATGAAGTTGGAGAAGATGAGGATCACCCCTTAGCTTCTTTTATGGATGTTTTAGGAGTATTGATTGAAAAATATGAAGATGAATATATTCCTGAAATAACTACTCTATAACCATAATCAACTTTTCAGTTAACGAGAATGTTGTGCTTTTCAAAATAAAACGTTTTTCAACAGAATTAAGGAATTAAGACATAGGATTATAATTGTAATCAAGCTGGCAAAATTGTCGCCAGCTTAAAAGTAGGCGTACATTAACCCCTGATATTTAAAAAATTAATATCACAGGCGCACCAAGTGGTGGTTCACATTGGACAGAAGGTTACATTGAATTACCAGAGGGATGGCATTTTGAAGCAGCTGCAGGAACATTAGGTAGAACCTCTGAAGGAGCGTCTTATACATTTAATGAAAGACGCTTTAAGTTTAAAGGTGGCCTTTCATACACTGTATGCTGGTGTTCTGATTGTGGCCGAATGAATTTAAATGTTTGGGTTGTTAGGGATGAAAAAATAATTGATAATGGTGGTATTGAGAATATAATTTTTGGGACCAATGATTCTGATATAAAAGATTCAGATAATGATGGAGTTATTGACCAATTGGATAAATGTATCAGCACCCCAAAAAATTCTTGTGTAAATAATAATGGTTGTTCGTGTGAAATCTCATTAATTGATGAAAATGGTTCTGTTGAAAAAAATAAATGGAAAACATATTATTCAAATATTGACAATACATACACTAACTTTATAGTAAAAATTCATAATTTATCAGATGATGTTGATTTATATATAAAGAAAGGTAATAAACCAGACTTTGATAATTATGATTGTAGGCCATACAAAGGTGGTAAAAGGGATGAGTTTTGTGACCTAACAAATAGTGAAAATAGTGTATGGTATTTTTGCGTTTATGGTTATAAAGCCGGTAATTTTTCTATTTCTGTAAAAGCAAACCGTTGAATTAGAGTTGAATTCGGGTCTGACAATGTTTAAATAAGAGTCTTTCCAAGTAAAATAATTAGGATGAGATAGAAACAACAGGGCTTCAGGCAATTAAACAACTGTAAATAATAAAAATACAATATCTGGATCGGAGTGATACAATACAATGCCGTAGTCCAGTCATTATAATTGCAATTAGTTTAATTTAGTGTTATATATCACATATTTTAACACGCTTTCATAATTATTGTGTCTGCTAATGATAGGAGGTAAGGTATTATGGCCGAAATGGTGATTGATATACCAATAAAAAAAATTGCTTATATGTTAAATAACATGAACAATCAAGAACTTGATATGCTATATATGTATATGACTGAAGAAGGTTCAGAACTAATCAATCGAAACAAAGATTTGGAGCTAGGCAGAGTTAAATATCTGAGTGAGGAAGAAGTGTTTAATGTATGATGTCAAATACCATCCCAAAATTAAAAAGGATTTAAAAAAAATCGACCTCTCAATATGTAAAAAGATAAAGAGGCAGAGCCACCTCGGAAAACGTTCCCAGGCAGAGCCTGGGAACGAGCATCGGAGCGAGTTTGCCTCAACCTGACGGCTATGGGCTAAAGCCGGATTTAGCCCTACGCTGTTAGTCAACATCAATTACAAACACCAATACATAATGCCCAGTTTTTGCGCAAGATCAGGTGCAAAGGCATTTTTAACATCAACAATCAGGGGATAATCAGAAATACACATCTGCGAAATCCTCTCAAGTCCCATTTCAAAATAATGCCGGTGTTTAACTGCAATGATTACAGCATTGACTCCAGTAATATCATCAAGCTTTGTCAATGAAAGATTTAAATAGGTAAACGCCTCTGATGGTTCGGCATAAGGATCATGTACATGGACATGCAATCCATATTCTTTAAGTTCATTTATAATATCAATAACTTTTGTGTTTCTCAAGTCCGGGACGTCTTCTTTGAAAGTCAATCCTAAAACCGCTACTTTCGCTCCCATGACCGGTTTCCCTGTGGCAATAATCATTTTAACTGTACGTTCAGCAATGTATTTTCCCATACCATCATTGATTCGACGTCCTGCCAGAATCATGTCAGGATGATAGCCCAGGGATTCAGCTTTAAATGTGAGATAATAAGGATCTACACCAATACAATGGCCGCCGACCAGCCCTGGATGAAATGGCAAAAAGTTCCATTTGGTTCGGGCTGCTTTTAGTACATCTTGGGTATTGATATTCATACGATTGAAAATCATGGACAGTTCATTCATCAAGGCAATATTAATATCTCGTTGGGTATTTTCAATGACTTTTGCAGCTTCAGCCACTTTTATGGTTGGGGCTTGATGAATACCCGCATGAACAACCTGTCCATAAATTTTTGACAAAAGTGCAAGGGTTTCATGGTCTGAGGCAGAAACAACCTTGATAATTTTATCCAGGGTTCGTTCACGATCTCCCGGGTTGATTCGTTCCGGAGAATACCCTACAGTAAAGTCCTGTCCAAATGCCATACCAGAGCATTCTTCCAAAATGGGTACGCAAACGTCTTCAGTTGCACCCGGGTAGACAGTGGATTCGTAGACAATCACAGAATTGGCTTGCATATATTGGCCGGTAATAGCTGTGGCATTGCGAAGGGGTGAAAGATCGGGAATGCGGGCGCTATCAATGGGGGTTGGTACAGCAATGATTATGATAGAACAGGATTTCAGTGTTTCGGGAACATCTGTAAATGTTAGCCCAGCCTGTTTTAAGCACTGGGAATCAACTTCACGTGTTTTATCAATTCCATTGTTCAATTCTTTGATGCGCCTGGTTTGAATATCAAATCCAACCACGTTGAAATGCCTGGCCAGATGGACTGATAGGGGGAGTCCCACATAGCCCAGTCCCACGACAGCAATTGATTTTTCTTTATTTAGAAATTGTTGGAAATCAGCAAGTTTCATGTCTATCATACTTTCGTTATCATGGATTTTCTTCATCTAAATGATTTGAGTGTAACCAAACTAGACTGAATTTTGGGGACACGATCCTTATTTCTTGACATAAAATCTTATAATATAACATTTTATATCAAAAAATAAGGTCATGTCCCCGGAATTCAGTCTAGTTTGGTTACACTCAAATGGTTTGAATGAAAATCGTTGGTTATTTAAATGGATTGAGGAAACGAAAAAAGCGTGAAATAGTTGATTCATCGCGTTTTATTTTCTGTTCAAGGTCCTTTTTTTCAGGTGCATATTTTTCAATGGCCTTTTCAGTAAAATCAGACAAATAGCTATCAGTTGCCTTATAGCGATCTTTTTCAGTTTCAAACAGACTGCGAATACGTTCCAGCTCCCCGCCATCAAGCCAATAGCCGCCGCAATAGGGGCAGGTATCAATTTCTACCTGACGTTTAAAGGATGAAAATCGTCGCGCCATGACAATCGTTTCACATCGTGGACATTTTCGACGAACAGCATGATTGATCTTGATATCTGGATTACGTTCAATGAATAGCAATGCCTGACCGGCTGTTTCATTTTGCTGGTCAACTTTTTTGTATTCTGAGCGGTCAAGCCAGATGCCGCCACAACCATATTTGCAAACATCTACAACCATTTCTTCTGTTTTTAAAACACGAAGTCGTGTGGAACACGCCGGACACTTCATGAGAACCCTCCTGTTTTATTAATAATGGTTAAATGGGGAAATTATCCCCAAATCAACATCCCTTTTCTATAGGCATTCCGAAAACGATCAAACCCATCAATATCTTTTTTTGTTATATACAGATAGGCTGCTTGAAGGTTATTCTCAAGCAATGCACATTTAATATTTTTTTCCTGATCATAAATAAGATGGGCCAGTATTTTTGATGCCATAGATACTTTGGCAGCCTGTTCAGGCTGCTCAATCAATTCATCCCCAATGCCAATCATTCTTCCCAATTGCTGATACTGAGATCGGCCCCGGAATATACAAAAGCCACGACTTTTAAAACGTTCGCCATCAGGATGTCCTTCATTGCCAAGATCTCTACGATAATCATAAAGATCAAATGGCAGGCCGCCTGGGGATGTATTGAAACGCGAAATGGTTTCCTCATGTACACTAAAGGATGTTGAAACAGACGCAATGGCGGAAAGGGCAACAATTACAGACTTGAGATCAGTGAGTTGCAATTGCATCAGTGCATCTTTGAGGATAGGAAAATGAGCAACAGTGGAGCGAACCGGCGCATGTGGAAAAAGTGTGGATACCTGTTCAGGGCGAATGTCTTTTAGCGCATTATAAACAGGATGGTTATCTTTTGCCGCCCCAATGTCTGTATCAGGTGCCATGTCCAGTGATATCATGGTTTCAGGACCAACCACGCCATCATGAACAATATTATAACTCTTTTGAAAAGCGATAACTGCTGCTTCAGTTGCAGGCCCAAAAATGCCATCCTCGCGACCGCAAGGAAAATGCAGATTATTGAGTTTTTGCTGCAATTCAATAACATTGTCGCCTTGAAAACCTGTTGATAAAAAATTCATAGGGTCTCCTATTAATATGTTATAAATTCAATAATTTATTAACAATACCTGTCATAATTTTTTTAGCCTGTGTATCAGGTTCATATGGGGACTGTCCAGCCAGGTCGGTATCAATAAAAACTGTTTCATAGGGTAGACAGCCCAGAATGGGTAAATCAGTAATTCGATCCAGGATATAAGCTTCCTCTCGTGCATTTCTGACCTTATTTGCCATCACAGAAATCCCCCCCAGCCCAATATCATTTGCCAGTTGGCGAATATGATGAAGGGTTTCCAGGCTTCTTTTTCCGGGTTCAACCACGACAATTAGTTGATCCACAGACTGTGCTGTGGCCCGGCCCAGATGTTCAATGCCTGCTTCCATGTCCATAATAACAATTTCATCACGACCGACAACAACATGGGTCACAAGTGCTTTAAGCAATGTGCTTTCAGGACAAATACATCCGCCGCCCCCCTTTTGAATGCCTCCCAGTCGCATGAATTTAATATTTTCCAGGATGACAGATAAAGCGTCAGGTAAATCATCTACTGTGGGATTCATCTTAAAAAAACCGCCGATAGTGCCTGGTTTGACTTCAGTTCGTTCATGGATCAAGTCTTTCATGTGGGAAATGGGCGTAATTGATTCTGAGTCCGGTATGCCCAATGCAGCGGCAAAATTGGCATCAGGGTCAGCATCAATTGCAAGGACTCGTTTTTCCATTGCATTGAGGGTACGTGCAAGTAATGCAGCAAAGGTTGTTTTTCCTACGCCGCCTTTGCCGCTTATGGCTATTTTCATTGTTTTTTCCTCGTTATTGTAATTGGGTCATCTTAGAAATGCGCTTAAAAGAAATTTTCCATTATTGATATTGTTCGTTTTAAGGTAAAAGTACTGTAGAGGCGTAGCAAGCTACGTCTCTGCGCGTCCTTGCTTTTTTGTAAGATCAATATGAAATGAGGATGATATTTTTGAAGTATCCTTAAAGCGCCCTCACTCATTATTATTGCAATAATAACCTATAGAAGTTTGTGTGTCAAAGAAAAATATTCATAGGATACGCACTGATTTCAGGTGAAATAAAACACACAATGGCGGATCTCAATAATCCATAAAAAAACCAAAATACTCCAATCGTTGATGCACCTTCTGAATATTTTGTTCTAAAATCAAAATATAATATTCTTCAGCCATCAAGACCAGACTGCGTAAAATATCATCCTTGGCAATCAGTTCAATCAATTCCTGGTTATCCTTAACTTTAAACACATGAAAGTCCATTTTTTCCTCAAGGGGATCTTTTTTGGAAAAAATATCATCAATAAATGATTGCCAGATTTGTGGTGGTTCTTTCGAAATATAATCATGAAACAAATTAATTTTGCTATCAATATCCTTTTTTGACCGACAATCCTGTAGGAATATCTGGTAATTAACCCGATAACATCCCTCATGAATTTTCAGACCAATTTTATCCAGCACCATCTTTTTCACAGGATCATTGCCGCGAAGATAAGCAATGAGATGATCTTCATCCAGAATAACCTGGGACACTTCTTCAGCGGCCAGTGAAACCTGATTTGTGATACCTAAAACATACTCGCCCAATGCATTTAATCTAATGTAAGTCAGGCCATCAAACTCACTCAAATAGGGACGTCCCTTTGTTCGAAGTTCATCATTTTCCGGGGGGGAATATGCAATGTCAAGCATGCCAAAGCTGGCCAAAAAGAATAGAAACATCTTAACCGCAGGCACTGTTACCAGGTAGGGGTAATTGGCATCAGAAACATAGGTTTTACCCCCAGTTTGCAGCCACTCATTATTAACATAGCGGCTGGCAGTAAAATGAATGAATTGGGAAGCCATATAGGGATGCACAATCCGAATATCAATATTTCTAAAGTAACAATACTTGACAATGTTTTCAACTGTTATCCATTTCCCTGATGGCATTTGCTTGAGAACAGACCATAAATTATTTCTAAAATTGACTTCCATTTGATAATGATAATCATCATCATACATGCTTTCGAGTTTTTTCCAGTTTTTCAGGTAGGACAAAAAAGAAATGGTTTGAAATGCATAATTGAACTTATCTTTACCTAAAAGATAATAAGTGATCATCTCCTCTAGAAGTTTTTCTGGGGACGTCTGGGACAATGAAAATTTCTGCATTAGCATCAAAAAGCGGATTATGATTCTTGACCGAATGAATTTTTCTTCGAACTTTCCAGAGGGATAAAATTCCTGAATTGCACATTCGGCAAGCATTTTTTGGAGTGAACGTTTACTAAGCTTTTCAGGATCTCCGCCAATTTCCATGCTGTTTGAATCAACATAATTTAATAGAAGAGGCAACTGATGGACAATGGCAACATTATCAGAGAATATCAAACAATTGTCGGGCTTGTCTGATATGCCAATTAACTCAAAAAATTCGGGTTTGGGAAGGTATTTTTGTGCAAGATTACGAATCATATCGGGCAATGAGAGGCGATAATCATTTAACCATCCATGATCCTTAGATTGTGTATGAACCTTTCGGACTCTAAAAATACAGTATTTAGGGTTGAATTCATTTTTTTTGTACAAACGATCATTGATAAATTCTTCTCTAATATGGCTGACTTTTTCATTCAAGGTTCTATTGAGTTTGTCACCAGACAGCTCGCCCCCTTCCCAGACGAGACGTTCAAATATTGTGTAAACATCTTCATGCATGGCATTCATTAAAAGCCAAAAGTTGTCCTTATCATACAACATGGTTGCCAAAGCATGAATCAGATCAGGTTTCTTAAATTTGCTTCGAATAACGCGATTAAGCATGCCAAAATACGTCATATCAAAAAATAAATGAAGGTATTCATCATAAAGCATTCGTAAATAATCAATGGAATAACTGGTCTTAATGACTTCGAGAAAGTCCTTGGGCACATTGGCATGGCGGACTTTAGATTGTTCATCTGACTGACTGATTGCGATACTGTGATACAATTTTGACGCTTTTTCTTGAATTTTTTTATTTTCATCTTTTCGCATGATCTCAAGCAAAGGAATAATCCAGGATTCTTCAATATTCTCAAAGGCACTGAGAAGTATTTTTTTTACACTGGCATTGCTATTTCGTGCGGTTTGAGCAAGCATTCGTTGAACCTCTGCGTTTTCCGAATCAATGGTGGCAGCAGTGAGGAGTATATTTGTATGGTAGACAGGCGATGAATTGGCTCTGGTACTGACCAGGACAGGTAGAAGACTTTCCCCAACTTCGACTGCTACCTCATGTGCAGTCTGCCGGATAACTGGTGACAGGGGATGTTGATTAATATATCCCAGATTGCTAATCATGGGCAGATAGAGTTGAAATGCTTTTATGCCATCTTTCTTGCCAATGATCCCCAAAACTTCTTCAAAACGATATAAAACCAGCAAACGTTCGACCGGCGTCCCCTTTGTCAGGTATTCTGAAAACTTTTTGACATTCCAGTCCTGAAAATCCACTGCATCAATGAGAATCGTTTTCAATTGATTTTTGGTGCAGTTTACACATAATCGGCCTTCAGCCAATTCGATGCTGGGTGGGGTTTCATTATTGCATGAAACACAATAAAATCGCCTGGTTTTGGACCAGTTTTTATTCTGCTCAATGAGCTTAATTGTTTTTGTTTTCCAGCTTCGACCCGCCATGATTATCCTCCCAGAATAAAGTCAACATCTTCTTCATTTAATGATTTAATTGATGCACCATCAGAAGAAATCAGGTTTTCAAATAGTTCACGTTTCATATCTTGAAGGGCAAGAATTTTTTCTTCAATGGAACCCCGAGCAATGAGTTTATAACTAAACACAGTTTTATCCTGGCCTATGCGGTGAGTCCGATCAATCGCCTGATTTTCTGCTGCGATGTTCCACCAGGGATCAAATAGAAAAATATAATCTGCGGCAGTTAAATTCAGGCCAACCCCACCGGTTTTGAGTGTCATCAAAAATACCTGGGTGGCGTCATCCTCCTGAAATTGGTCCACCAGTTTTTTGCGATCCTTTGTGGCACCTGTCATATGGACAAACTCAATATTATGTTTCATGAGATCTTCAGCAATACAGTCCAGGGCATGGAGAAAGTTGGCAAATACTAACATTTTGTGCTGTTGTTCCACCAGATCCAATACATGTTGAAGCAATATTTCTCGTTTGGGAGATATAATCCGATCCTCTGATTTGGCTTCAGGAATACTGGCAATCTGTCGCAATTCGCTTAATGCTTGAAAAATGTAAAACTGTGAACCGCGAATGCCCTTTTCTTGAATTTGATTACGAATCATTTCCTGATAAAACACACGGCGTTGATCATAAAACTGTTTTTGGGGATCAGACATTTCAACATATAAAACCTGTTCCACTTTGTCTGGCAGGTCTTTGAGAACATCTTGTTTCAATCGTCTGAGAATAAAAGGGTAAATTTTCTTTTTTAGTTCTTCCAATGCTTCTTTTTTACCTTCTTTTTGGATGGGCGTGGCATATTGCAGATTAAACTGATCAATAGAACCAAACATGCTTGGATTGAGGAATCGAAACAGGGCATACAGTTCTCCCAGATTGTTTTCTACTGGTGTACCGCTGAGTCCCAGTCGGTGTTTTGCCTGTATCAGTACTGCTGCCTTTGATGTGAGGGAATTGGGATTTTTGATATGTTGGGACTCATCCAAAATGGCGTAATAAAACGATTTTTCTTTGAGCATCTGGATATCATTCCGAAGGACGGCATAGGTGGTCAAAATCAAATGCTTATCTTTAACCTCATCAAAGCTTCGTTGGGTGCCATAGTAGATGCCAAAAGTCAATGTAGGGGCAAACTTTCGGATTTCATTTTCCCAGTTGAACAACAAACTTTTTGGCATGACCACCAGTGATGGCAATGTTTCCTTTGGATAGAGTGATGCCAATACTGCAATGGTCTGTAGGGTTTTTCCCAGGCCCATGTCATCAGCCAGACACCCACCCAGTTGGTGTTCATTCAAATATTTTATCCACTTATAGCCTTGTTTTTGATAACTTCGTAATGTTGCCTCCAGTTTGGGCAGTCTCGTTTTTTTAGACTTAATCCTATTGAAGCCCAAAAAGATATCTCTGGATTGTTGAAATTCTTCCTTTGCAGTTTTTTCATCAATCAGTTCTTCAACAATGGGCAGATCAAAGAAGGATACCCGGACATTTTGATTATCTATTTTTTGAAAAAGGCGCTTGAGTTTTTCCATGTAATCCTTGTTGACCAGAGCGTGGGTGCCATCGTTCAAAGCAATGTAAGCATTTTTTTTGTACTGATCCAGGGCATCAAATAAAGCAATGCGATCACCATCAAGATCCAATGTTGCAGAACCTTCCAGAAAATCAATACCATGATTCATGGACAAATTCAGTCCTGGCTGAACTGCTCTGACATTGTATGGCTTGAGCTTGTCGGTGCCATACATTTGATATTTGGATATCAGGCGGGGTAATTCGTTATAAACAAAGGATTTTGCAAGAGATTCGGAGATAATAAACAAATTGTCTTCAACATAAAACTGGCCGCTATCCCCTTTGTTGCTATGAATTTTCAACAAGGTTTTGATTTCTTCAAAACAAGACATCACATCCTCATGAAAAACATCGCATACCACAATTTTTTTTTCCAAATCGTTGAGAATAGCAATTTTGGCAATATCATAATGTTCCAGAAAATAGGCATCAAAGCCCGGGAGCCCCCGAGAAATTTTTAGAAACAAGGCATTGTCATCACTAATTTTTTCTATAATTACAATCGGTTTCGTGTGGCGGGCCTCCCCTTTGGAGAGTTTATATTTCTTATACCGGATGTGAACATTAATAAAAAACGAAAAAAATAGGGCCAAAAATTTATTTAAATCCTTTTCCAAAAAAACTGTTTTGAAAAGTGAAATATTTTTAAAATGTTCGCCAACAGGATCAATAACAAAGATTTGACCATCATTATACACATGGCTTTCATTAATAAACTGGATATCAGAAAAATCTGAACCTTGAGAGCGCAAAAGGATATTACTTTCAAGCATTTTTTGATTTTTGGTCTGTTTTTCAGTAATTTGAAGAATCAATCGGGCAGATTCTTCAACAAAGGTAACAGGCGTGTGGTTTTCTGTAATGAAATTATTGCAATGCCTGAGTTGCCATATCATAAATTCATGCTCAGCCAGATTAATCCGCTGGGCCGGCATTTTCCAATCAATGCGAAAGCTGTTTTTTTCCTGAATGTTATCAATGGATTTCAAAATTTCACGTGTTGCCCCGCTGTATTGTTCATACGATGCATCAACATCATGATTATTTTTGTCAACCACATGAATACAAGCCCCTGAACTATTGAACCTGAGTTGAAAAAACAATTCAGTGGCTTCTGTTTGTTCTTTTTTAATAACACGTTTTTTTTGCTTGAGAACTTCGAAAATGTTGTCTGGTTCTAACATAACTTATTGTCTTTCATAAAAAATCAACCTTTGAAATTGCAGGCGTTTCATTGGAGTGCAACTTTTCTGGTCACACCATTTTTGACGATAATCAAATTGGAGGGTTCAATAACCTTATTTGAGTGTGTTTGTCAAGATTACAATAAATTTTTATTTGTAGGGCGAACATAAGGTTCGACCCTACATTGGTTTCGGACATTGGTTGGATTTCGATTACTACGATCTACCCGAAAATTTATGATCGCTTACTTAGCCCTTTAAACAGCAATAGATGTTCTTTTTGAGCATATTGCATTAAAGACCTGGTAAAGCCACTTTTTGAAAATAGGGCATAATGTATTTTATAATCCTTAATTTTTGTTAATTTAGATGCACGCTTCATTAGATCTTCTAAGTTTGCATGGGTCATTTTTTTTCGAGACCACTTACATTCTCCAAGAAGAATTGTTTGTGATTTCTTATCAATAGCAGCAACATCAATTTCAACATGTTTATTCCAGATTCTACCAATGTATTCAGGTTCAAAAGATAAGGTATGTCTATCTCCCAATAAAGTGATCAATCGACGAGACAATTCTTCGTAAGCAGTTTTTCCCACAAATGCATCAAAATTGGCTCGGATAATTTCAACCATGCGAGTCAATCTTTTTTGTTCAATTAATTCCAGATTAGGATAGATATAATGAAAATAGAATTTCATAAAAGGGTCTCTTATTTCATAGCAACTCAATCTCGTGTTGCTATAGTTAGGCGCATCCAGGGTTATCAATCGACGAATAAACCTTAGATTTAATAAGGTTTTTAAATATTTCCCCATGTGATTGATTGCTATACCAGTTTTTTTACTGATATCAACAGATGCGCGCTTACCATAACCAATGGCTTCTAATATGGCAAGATAGGTTTGAGGCTCAGGAATTTCATCTTGTATCAAAAAAATGGCTTCTTGCCTGAAAATTGTGA
>Ga0272440_1003255_pt1 | contig 12228 bp, 9 predicted proteins | sample SSMMMBAug17_FD_192440 | JGI IMG/M metagenome (GOLD analysis project Ga0272440, IMG submission 192440) | Marine sediment archaeal communities from Little Sippewissett salt marsh, Falmouth, MA, United States - SSM-MMB-Aug17 | ecosystem: Environmental > Aquatic > Marine > Wetlands > Sediment ... | reverse complement strand
CATGTGAATCATTCATTGAAAACTATCATGAACGATACAATTTGCCATACACATGCCTTCGCTATGGATCACTATATGGTGATCGGGCCGATGAACGAAATAGTATTTACCGACTCCTCAAAGATGCTATTTTAAATAAAAAAATTAGTTACAAAGGCCAAGGCGATGAAGTTAGAGAGTTTATTCATGTGAGAGATGCTGCTCAAATAAGTGTTGAAATACTGGATACAAAATTTGAAAATCAAAATGTTATTTTAACAGGAACCGAAAAACTAACATACCGGCAATTACTGGAAACGATCCAGGAAATACTGAAAAATAAGATTCACATTGATATCCTCCCCTCTTCACGAAAAGCCCATTATAAATTAACACCCTATAATTTCATTCCGAAATTAGGAAAAAAAATTGTTTGTAACCCCTATATTGATATGGGTCAGGGGCTGCTTCTTTGTATGGCTGAAATCTATGAAAAATTTAACCATGAAGATTTTGATGAAATTAATCTTCTGCTTTAGGTTTTTGTGAACACCTTGAAGAAATCGAAATAATTAATGTTTTATAAAGAAAAAAAATTTTATAGGATACTAGACATGGCTTTAAATACCAACTCCAAAAAACTCATATCTGTTGTTATTCCAACCTACAATCGATATGAAAAAATAAAAAATTGCCTTAATAACTTGAACTATCAAAGAATGGACCGCAATAAATGGGAAGTAATTGTAGTGGATGATGGAAGTGAACAGTGTGTAAAAACATTCCTTAATGATTTAAACGTCAACTATACATTGCGATTTGTTTACCAAAAGAATTCAGGTCCAGCAGTGGCTAGAAACAAAGGTGCAATTTTATCAGAAGGACAATATATTTCTTTTTTGGACGATGATTGTGAACCCCATGATACTTGGCTTGAAAACCTGGAAAAAATTTTATCGCCCGGTGTACTTGTTGGCGGAAAAATTGTTAATAAACTGAAAAACAATATCTTTGCTGAAACAAGTCAACTACTCATTAATTTTTTGTGTGAAGTGTTTCTTAATACACATCTTTTATTTTTTACATCCAACTATACAATTGACAAAAAGTCTTTTTTTGAAGCCGGTGGGTTCAATACAGCGTTTCGCTATTCAGCAGGTGAGGACAGGGAATTTTCAATCCGTTGCAACAAAATGGGCTATCTACTTATTTACGACCCCAACCTGGTTATTTTTCATACCCATGATTTAAGATTTAACACTTATATTAAACAGCATTTTTACTATGGTCGCTCTGCAAATTTATTTAGAAAAATTATGAAAAAGCTAAATGTTAATTTGGTTATGGATTATCCCCGCTTTTATTTCAAATTGATATTTTATCCACTTAAATATAAAAAAAAATATTCTTCAGAAAAAAAAATGATACATATTTTGTTGCTGTTAATTTCTCAGATATCTTATTTTACAGGATATTTTTATGATTGCCTTGCCCTAAGAAAAGAGCTACGCGAGCGAAGTCAAGAGATGTAACCGTTGAATATAGTATATTATTTTTTTGCTCATTTTTTTCAAATTTCAAAATAATTATCATCCAAGAAACCTTATTATGAAGTACTTTGAATACTTTTTTACTGACTTAAAAAACAAAGCCATTCAATTCATAAAATTGTTTAGATTGTTATCTCTTTCTTTTGTGAAAGATTATGTGACAATTAGGAAAAGTCGCCTATTTGATTCCCATTATTACCTTTCAATGTATTCTGATTTGGGAGCTTATCGGTATTTTCCTGTCCTTCATTTTATTCAAAAAGCAAGACAAGAAGGTAGAAATCCAAACAATACGTTTAATACACAATTCTATCTAAAAATTTATCCGGATGTCAAAAAACAAAATATTAATCCTTTTGTACACTATCTGAGATATGGCAAACGTGAAAATCGAGTACAAAACTATAATGAATTGCAGAGCAAAGGTAATAGTCATAAATCAAATATTCATACTGGAGAATCTAAGGTTGAACTTTTTAGAAAATATCAAAATAATTTCAAGACAGATATTAAACTTATTGCCTTTTACCTTCCTCAATTTCATCCTATACCTGAAAATGATAAGGCATGGGGGCAAGGATTTACTGAATGGACAAATGTAAATAGGGCAAAACCTCAATTTGAGGGCCATTACCAACCCCACGTACCAGGTGAATTGGGGTTTTATGATCTTAGAGATATTGAGGTTCAGCAAAGACAAATAATGCTAGCAAAAAATTATGGAATCTATGGCTTTTGTTTTCATTATTACTGGTTTAATGGCAAAAGACTTTTAGAAAAACCATTAGATCAATTTTTAGAAAACAAACATTTAGATTTTAAATTTTGTATCAATTGGGCCAATGAAAACTGGACAAGACGTTGGGATGGTAGAAATCAAGAAATTATTATAAAACAAGAGTACTCCCCCCAAGAAGATTTCAAATTTATTATTGATGCGGCAAAATACCTCAAAGATCGCCGATATATTCGCGTTAATGGAAAGCCCTTAATCTTGATTTATCGTACAGAGTTGATCCCTCATTTAAAAGCAACCGCTCAAAAATGGCGTAATTGGTGTAGTGAAAATGGCATTGGAAAAATTTTTCTGGCTTGCTGCCATAGTTTTAAAAAAGTGCACCCAGATGATATTGGCTTTGATGCTGCTGTTGAATTTGCACCAAATTTTTTCAATTTGTTCAGATGTAATGGACATATGACATATGACCTTAATGATCATTTTCAAGGCATTTTTTATGATTATCTCAATGCAATTGAATGCTCACGTAAGCAAACTTTGCCCTCATATAAACGATTTCGTTCATTATATCCCACATGGGATAATACAGCACGTCGAATGGAATATGCAACAATTCATATCAATACCTCACCGGAGAGATATGGCAACTGGCTTAATGATATATGTCAATTCACAAAGAAAAACTTTAATCCAGAAGAACAATTTGTATTTATTAATGCATGGAATGAATGGGCTGAGGGGTGTCATCTGGAACCAGATAATAAATTTGGTTATGCTTATCTTGAAGCCACAAGAAACTCTATTATAAAAGCCACAGAACAAAATAAAACCATGCCATTGAATATGTCGTATTCTTTTCATGAACATATTTTTTTTAAAAGAAATAGAATATTATGTAATATTTTCAAAATCAAATCTTTAAATACAAAAAGCGAGTTTTTAATTGATTATTCAAAATTTCTTCTTTTTTTATATAGGAACAACATCGGATTTTTTGACTACCAAAATGATACGCCGCTATATAAAAAAAATGATCGTGTCGTTGAACTAAATCAAAGAAAAGATATTGCAAAGTTATATGATCTGGCTTTAGCTGAAAAGACATCAAATATCTTTACATTTGTACTATTACAATATAACCAATCAGAACATACAACAGCTTGTATTCACTCTATTCAAACCATTAATGATAAACGAGTTCGAATTATAGTTGTTGATAATAATTCATCACTTCACCATAGAAAAGCTTTACTTCAGCAGAATAAAAATGATCCATACGTAAAACTCATTTTTAATAATAAAAATTTGGGCTTTTCCAAAGGATGCAATATTGGATACAATTATGCGCGGAATGTTTTAAATTCGAGATTTATTGCTGTCATTAATAATGATACCCTGATAAAGGATCATCAGTTTATCAATAAAACGCTTCAGTTTTTTAATGAATGGGCTTTTTCTATCATGGGGCCAGATATTGAAGTTCAAAAAGAACGCCATGAAAATCCTTTAAATGATTATATTTTTAGTATTTTTGATTTCAATAATTTGTGCCAACTAAGAAAAAAAGAAAAAGAAATTTTTTTAAAAACTAAGTATGCTGAGTTCAAACCCTTTGGTTCATCATCATATAATAAAGATTTTATAATTAATCCAATACTTCAGGGCGCAATGCTTATTTTTTCTCCTTTATTTATTCTTACCAATGAAAATGCATTTGATGAACGTTCTTTTTTGTATGGAGAAGAATTCATTTTAGCCACAAAATCTTTTATTGAAGGGGACTTATTATTATATACAAACAAACTAAAAATATTTCATAAAGAAGGTGGCTCAAGCAGTCAATTAGACCTATCAGAGAAAATGATGTTTGGGTATGATTCATCGATTAATGCCTGCAAACACTGCATTGAAATTTTGGAACAAACATCAACGTTAGATAATAGTTCGAGCTTATTTATTATCCAACCTCAAGATATCGTTAAAGAACGAAATCCGATGAAACAAAATATTTTATTTGACTTATTATTTTGTCAGGGGGGTTACCATGGTGGTAGTGAGTATGGAAAAGCGGTTTTTAAAGCATTCGTAACAAGAATAAAAGAATTTGAAAACATCGACCTGTGGGTGGCAATGAATCCAAGTCTCTTTATTGATAACTGGGTTTGGGATCTATTGAGAATAAATGGAATAAAAATATTACATATTACTGGATTTCAGGAAATTATCCACTGGGTTAATTCGGATTTATTCTGTGTTTTTTATGCTCCGGCAATTGTTGTTTATGCAGCAGGTTATGAATACCTTAAATCTGTTGGAACATCACTCAATTTTACATGTCAAAAGACAAGAATTATCGGAACACTTCTTGATATCAGAGACTTTGAAATTGCTTCCATAGGTAACAAATTGATTCCATATAGAAAATCACTTCAGTGCCTTCCCGAAGCAAACTGCAATGATCTTGAGTTAAATCAAATGATATCAAAAGAAGAAGAAAAGGCACGTAAACTAAAAGATATGTATTCAGAAATATGTAAATCTAAACCCATTGAAAAACTTATAACCATTTCAAACTATACTTATCGTTCAATTTCAACGCATTTCCCTGACGTTCGAAATAAATTAAAGGTTTTTTATGCACCAATGAAAGACAGGCCATCCCCAGAACCTTTACGTGATTTTAATATTGATTTTGAGAACATCACATATGCCTTAATTGTGAATGCTTCTCGTATGGAAAAAAATGCAGTTTCTGTTGCAAGCGCTTTTGATGAAATCTTTTCATTAAAAAGAAACCCCTTTGGTGAGCATTTTTACGCAATATTTACAGGGATGAATACATTTAAAGAATTAACGATCAATAAGTTGCGGCATAAAAAGCGGTTTATTTGTTTGCCATATTTGCCATCAGAACAAATTGAATTTTTATATAAAAATATGGAATTCTTAGTATGTGCTTCCATAAATGAAGGCTTTGGTTATCCACCTGTAGAGGCAATGCGCTACAATAAAACGAGTATTGTATCCGATTTAACATCTTTTCCAGAAATATGCGGAGATGCTGCGATATATTGTGATCCATATGATATTCCATCTATAATGAAAGCCATTATAAAAGTTGCAGATCAAAAAAAATCCATAGAAGTCATCCAAAAACGATATGCTTATATAACGAATAAACAGCAAAATGATTTAGAGCAGTTAATAAACACAATTTTAGAATAATTGATGTGGTATGTGATGGAACAAGAAATAAACATTTCATCCCTTTTTTGAAAAATATTCAAGATCACTCTCAACCATTTCAGAGACAATATCATTAAAAGCATAGACAGGTTTCCAATTGAGTTTATCTTTCGCTTTTTTACAATCACCCTGTAAGATATCCACTTCAGCTGGCCGAAAAAATTTTTTGTTTATAACAACATAATCTTTATAATTTAAGCCAAGATGTGTAAAAGCTTTTTCACAAAATTCTCGTACAGAATGTGCTACACCTGAACTAATAACATAATCATCAGGTTTTTCTTGTTGAAGCATAAGCCACATCGCCTGAATATAATCTTTTGCATGCCCCCAATCTCTTTTGGCTTGAAGATTCCCCAACTCAAGTTTATTTTTCATGCCCAATTTAATCATTGCAACATGAGAAGTTATTTTTCTTGTAACAAATTCAAAGCCCCTTCTTGGTGATTCATGGTTATACAAAATTCCATTACAAGCAAAAATATTGTATGCTTCTCGATAGTTTCGTGTTAAATCAAATCCAGCAACTTTTGAAATTCCATACACAGAACGCGGATGAAAATGTGTATTCTCATTTTGCGGCGTTTCATGTACTTTCCCAAACATTTCACTTGATGCTGCAAAATAAAATTTAGCAGAGGGTATTATGTCATAAACAGCTGATAGCATATAATGGACACCTGAGATATTGGATTGAAGTGTTGAAAATTCATCCTCAAAGCTATAAGAGACAAAACTTTGAGCTGCCAAATGATATACTTCATCTGGTTTCACAATGGATACCGCTTTAAAGATTGAAGGGTAACTTTCTATTGAACCTGGAATAAGTTCAATATCATCAAGTATATGTATAATTCTACTCATTCTGTGTTGTTCATCTTCAAGAGCAACACGTCTGACTAATCCATATACTTTGTATCCTTTTTCTAAAAGAAATTCTGCTAGATAAGAACCATCTTGCCCTGTAATTCCTGTAATAAATGCCTTTTTCATCTTTTATATCCAATACTTTTTTTAACACGAGCTTCGTCGATAATGAATGTGTTGGGAGAAAAGGTTTTATGATTATAATTATTAGAAAAGACTAATTTTTCTTCCACTGTGAACGAAATTTTTTAATTTCTTTGGAGGAATAAAAATGTCGGGTGAACTTTGAGTCATAGATTTTTGTTAAATATTCGTCTGAAAAAGAGACTTGAGCCAAAAAGGTTTTATACAAGTCGCTATACCATTTTTCGGAGGAAAGGTTTGAATGAATCAGTTCAACGTTTGGAATCCCTATGAAGTCATGAATTGAATTTTGAAAACACTGATTTAAGTCCTCAAGTCGGATCGTGAGAACTCGGAATCGCCCTTTATTTATGATCATATACCCCTTCTCCCAGGGGAAAGGATAATCATAAATATCTATATCAAAAACAGGTTTAAATTGATTATCAAACCATCTGAGGGATGGTGAAAATGACAACTTGTAAAAAAAAGTATCAATGATCTCATCTATTTCCAGGCTATTGCTTAAGTAACGCTTTTTAGCATTTGGGATTACTTCATCTATCACCTGAAAAAAACGAGAAATTGTTTGCTTGAGTGGATCCCTAGTAAGTGTAACAATGAGCCATTCTTTGGAATTATCACTTTCAATTTTTTTTCTTAACAGCTTACCTTGTCGGATCTCATTAAGCGTACCAACAGGGTTTTCAAACTCTTTCTTAATATTCGCCTCCATTGTATCAAGATTATCAAGAACATGGCGATGAAAAAGTTGCGCTTCTGGCAATGTTTTTTTGAGGGTTTCAAAAACTGAGCGAGATCCTACTTTTGACATTTGATAAACAATTATTGGTGCCAATCCACATTTTGTTGCGTCTTCATGCCTCATATTGGGGCTAAATATTTTTTGCAATTTTATCTTTAATCGATTCGTTATTAACATTTAATCATAATTCAATTGTTTTATGAATTTGTCAAGTAAATAAAAATGATAGGGGCAAACATAGGGACAACTAGCCCCGCTCGTGCATTATCTAATTTAGCTACAGATTATCCACCTGGTTTCTATCATTTTTGCAATATTCAAGTTTGAAGATATATATCGTTTAATCTGTTTGTAAAATCTATTTTTTTATGCTAGGTATTAAAATTCAATATTTATTAAAGAATAAAGGAGGATCTCAATGAAACCATTACGTATGTTTTGGACCGTAATGCTGGTTATTCTCACAGCAGCCAGTTTGGTAATAGCCAGTGATTACAAATTGGAGCGTCCGGTTTTTAGCGGCGGTGGCGGTGCCTTGCAAGGCACGGATTATCATATGCGAACAGTTGTTGTTGGCCAAAATATGCCGACAGCCCAGCTGTCCAATAATACATTTTCAACGCAGGCCAATTCAGGCTACGTATTAATGTTAGCACCCAACAACGCCCCCAAGTTCAAGAGCAACAAAGATTACTACGTTGCAGATGATTTGTGGGTCAATCCACATGAATTCAATGGCGCAAGCATTGCTAATGTTCTAGAACAAATGAAAAATGACTACTCTGATATTGATCACGAAATTTATTCGGATCAAAAATTCGGCTTGGCAGTGACCGGAGTCAACAATGCCCAGGGACAATGGCAATACAGCACCGACAATGGCGCTGCCTGGACAGACATTGATGATGTATCCGACACCAGCGCCTTGTTGCTGGCAGATGATGAGCAAACACGCTTGCGTTTTCTCCCCAATATGGATTATATGGGTGGGTTTCCCGGTGAAATTAATTTTCGGATATGGGATCAGTATCGCGGTAAAACTGGGGATACAAATATTGACCTCACAGACGCATCCTGGGTGTACACTGTCAATAAAATAGAAAATACTGGAATTCTTCTGGGTAATGTAATGGCTGTTCCAATGGCTGTTCCTTCGATGAATGAGTGGGGAATCATGTTCTTTTTGGGGATTTTATTGTATTCAAGCTTGCGAATGATTTATCGACAAAGAAGTCATGTAAAGCTTGTTTTTACGAGTTCGAGGTAGAGATCGCCCCAATCTGATCATATTACAAGATTTTTTTTTAATTGCGGGAAGTCATCGGAAATTCACATATCATACAGGCACCGTCTTCAGGATGATTTTCCGCATAAATTTCTCCGCCATGATGCCCCATGATATACCGACAAATTGACAGGCTTAATCCTTGTCCAGCCTGATGATTCTGAATATTTTTGATTGCAAAAGGATCAAAAATAAACTCCAGATCATCCTCAGGAATGCCTTCTCCTTTATCAACTATTTTAACCTGACAGATATCTTGAAACGCCTGTATTGAAATCGTTATCACGCCATTTTCTGGAGAGTACTTGATTGCATTATCAATGAGATACTCAAACATTTTATAAAGTAACGTCCAGTCAGCATTAATTTGAATATTTTCAGTTGCCTGAAGTTTAATGTCGACATTTTTTTCTCGGGCTTTTTGATCATGCTGAAGCGTTATTTCTGATAAATTATCCTGAATTGATTGCCTGGATTTTTCCAACTGATAGTCTTTTTTCAATTCACACAAAAGAATGGTTTTGTCCACAAACGCCAGTAGGTGATGTCCTGCCTGAACCATATTGTCAACATACATTTTTTCTGAATCAGACAGGTTGTGAGATTCCCTGAGCAATCCTGAAAAACCAAAGATGGCATTTAAAGGCGTTTTCGTTTCATGAGAAAAAAGGGTCAGTAAGTCACTTTTCAGCTGATCAAGCTCTTCAGATTTCTTTAATTTGATAAAAACTTTGATTTTTGCTAAAAATTCTTCTTTTTCGATGGGTTTGGTCATGTAGTCATCTGCACCAGCGTTATACCCTTGAAGACGTTCATCTAGGTCCGTACATGCAGATATCATAATAATTTTGGTAAACTGGTGTTTGGGCATAGATCTCACTGTTTGACAAACTTCATAACCGCTCATGCCCGGCATCATGACATCCATCAAAATCAGATCGGGTGAATAGGTTTTTAACTTTTCAAGAGCTTCTTCACCGTTGAGTGCGGTTTCAATCTCAAAATCAGTTTGCGCGAGAATATCTTCGTACAAATGAATGTTAATTAATTCATCATCAATGACCAGAATTTTGTTGTTCATAATTATTTCACCTTTTGGTTTAATAGTGATATAACATTATATTTTATGTACATTCTTAATTGATTATCCGATTAATATCAGCCGCTTGGGTCATACTGCCTTAACTCAATCCTGAATAACTGGAAATCGCATAATAAAATGTGCGCCATTTTTTCGGTCTGGGTTAACTCTTATGGCCCCTCCATGAAGTTCAAGGATATGTCGGGTAATTGCCAGGCTCAACCCCTGACCTTTTTTATGATGCATGATATCCCGAATCGCAAATTCATCAAAAATAGTTTCAATCCAATCTGGGTTTATCCCACATCCATAGTCAATAAAGGAGATACGACACTGATTATTGGCTTGGGCTGACTGAATATCAATTTTACCACCTTCATCAGAATACTTGATTGCATTTTCCAGAACAAAAGTAAAGGCTTTTCGCATTAAAGACCAATCCGCATCACATTGAACCGATTCCAGACGATCCAGATTAATCGTTACATTTTTATCTTTAAGTGGTTTATGTAAATTTTCGATGATTTCTTGAATAACGATATCAGCGGTCATGGCAGAGAAATGCAGTCGAGGGGCATCTTTCAAGGTGCATAGCAGTGATGTTTTCTCTGCAAATTCAAGTAGTTCATGAGCTTTGATATTGATCATGCCAATACGTGTTTTAATATCCTGATCAATTTTTTCATTCCGCATGAGAATATCCGCAAGACCGATAATGGCACTTAATGGTGTCCGGGTTTCATGGGAAAACAGGGTTAATAAATCATTTTTTAACTGGTTGACCTCTTCCTCATGCTTAAGACGTGAAAATACATTTGTTTTTGCCAGCAACTCACGTTTAACAAATGGCTTTGTGACATAATCATCAGCTCCGACTTCATAGCCTTTTAATCGGTCATCAACAAGTGTTTTTGCGGACACAAGTATAATTTTAATAAAGGCATATCGTCGTTCACTTCGTATTCTCCGACAGACTTCATAACCATCCATTCCGGGCATCATGATATCTAAAAGAATTATATCTGGCCGGAAGCCAGGGAGAAGTTCCAGCGCTTCCTCACCCGATTGAGCTGTTTTGATTGTATAGTCTGCCTCAAGAATGCGTTTGATCAAAAGTACGTTTGTAGCAACATCATCAACAATTAGGACTTTTCGTTTGTTTATCATAAAAGGATCCTATTTTTGTTTTTTTAGTCGGATTTTGTTGACTGTACTAGAATCAAATAAATACTCATGGGTGTCATGAACAACCATGATGACACTTGTACCATTTTCTTTCTGTTGCGTCAAAATATTGATAATATCCTTGGCAGTCCCTTGATCAACAGATGCCAGCGGTTCATCAGCAAAAATTACCATTGGATCATGGATAATTGCACGAACAAGAGCAGTCCGCTGACGTTGTCCACCTGAGTAAGTGGCTGGACTTCGTTCCATCAGGCCATTCAACATATCATCAAAATGACAGGCTTTCATGATGCGTTTCGCCTTATCGATGGCCTCAGATGTCGATGCCTCTGGATAGCGTAACAAGTATGACAAGATCACATTTTCCCACCCAGTCATGGCATCAATCAGATGATCTTGCTGAAACATAAATCCAAAATAGGCATATCGAACCTGTTCCATACGTTCCGGTGTTTCCTGAATCATTTGCCGATAACTAATCGGCGGTTGATCCAGCGGGTTGAACCAGATATCATCCCCATGATACAGTACCATTTCATCCATCAACCCCAACAAATTAAGCAGACTGGTTTTGCCAATGCCTGTTTCTCCGGTAATCAGGGTCAGCGCCCCTCGCTCAATGCGGATATTTTTAAATTTCAGATATGTTGTTTCTGAGCGTTTTGTCGTTAAAAATGTTTTTTTCAGGTTATCAACCTTGAAAATCCAGTTTGTTTGATCTATCAATGGTGATGTCCTTTTTTTTGGGTTTAAAAAACTCGGAATTCCATGATATTCTTAGTTTCGTCATTTTTGAGTCATTTAAAAATAAGACATACCATAATGTATTTTAGTTTTCAAATGAATATTGAATGGTGTGATAATGATGAATGGCTGGATAATTCGGTAACGAGTTATGGTGGGCTAACCTAATATTTTTTCTCTGTTTCAAGGTAAGGCATAATATTAAACATACTTAAATACTTAAATATTATATCACAAAAATAAATTGAAAAAAATATACTAAACTGATATGAAAATAGGAATGATTAAATTCGTTAATCATTTATATTTTTTTAAGTCATATGAATATTAAGGAATAATCAAAAAATAAGTACCTCTAATAATTGCTCATATTGTTTTTGAACCATGATTACACTGAAGAAGATGAAGATGATGAATTTAAAGTGTTTTTTTCATCTTATTCATCTTCTTCAGTGTAATCATGGTTCAAAAAACGTAAATGAACAGTTTGGTACGCATATGCCTGGTGTTTAATTAATGTGTGAAGCATTTTGAAGGGCGTATGTACAGTTTAGGGGAAGTGAATTTCATACAAGGAATGCACGATTTCGGCAACCCCAAGAACAGCGTAGGGCTAAAGCCCAACGCTGAATTGAGAAAGGACGCTAAAGCGCCCTCAAT
>Ga0272440_1003254_pt1 | contig 12228 bp, 15 predicted proteins | sample SSMMMBAug17_FD_192440 | JGI IMG/M metagenome (GOLD analysis project Ga0272440, IMG submission 192440) | Marine sediment archaeal communities from Little Sippewissett salt marsh, Falmouth, MA, United States - SSM-MMB-Aug17 | ecosystem: Environmental > Aquatic > Marine > Wetlands > Sediment ... | reverse complement strand
ACTTTGAGTGAAGCAAGAAGTGATTTAAAAGAAAAATTTTCTTATGATGAACTAAAGTTAACTAGAGCTTTAGTTTTGAGTGAGAAGTTTTAAATATTTGCATCTACTATTTTTCCCCTAGTTATGGCAACACTATTTTTTTCTAATTGTTTTTTTACTTTTTTGAAGCAAACTTGCTCAAATTTTTTCTCAAACAAAACTTTTCTGAATCTACATATAGTTGTTTCATCTGGTATATCATCATTAGAAGTTAATCCAAGAAAATCCTGAAATGACCTTCTGTTATATATTTGCTCTTCGGCCTCAGAATTTGATAACCCAAACCATTTTTGTGGCAATAGTATTTTAATTAAATAGGATGGTTGTATCATATAGTCTTCTAACCTTATTTAAATTATGTAACTCAAGGTGAAGCTTTTTTGTAAATGAGAAATCAATAATTTGCAATGCTCTTTGTAAAAATGTTTCTGTTCTTGTAATTTTTATTTTTCTCAGTCCTAAATCTACAAATGAGATTTGCTTGGTATTTGTTTTCATATTTTCATATGAAAAAATCACACATATTATACTATTTATTGGCTTTATATAAATAAAAAACTAATATTTATATTGCTATTTTCTAGATTTGTGGTTTAGTCTTTTTGTAGAGGTTTCTGATCACTTCACCATAACTGAAACATGCAAATCATGTGCATCAAGTTTTCAAACAATTAATTAATTATTCATGAAGTAAAACCCTTACTTTTTATTTGTTTAAGCTTTTTTTTCATTGTTATAATAAAGATGATTTATATTTTTAGATAAAAAAAATACCAACTATTCAAGTGCCAAAAGAAGGATTATACTTTGCCTCTATTCATGGATTTAAAAGTACCTAGAGGGTTTGAGGGGAGGAATTTTGTCTAAACCATGAGGCTTATGATTAAAGAATTTTTAGAATTTATTGATTTTTATTTCTTTATTAAATAATTATTTTTTTAAAAAATGCCAATTTTAAATTTTAATGTCGGTCCTTCTGCTCTTTTTCCTGGAGTAGAAAAAAATATGCAAGAAATTTTACAAAGTAAAATTTTAGAAACTTCACATAGAAGTAATAATTTCTCTAATATGAGTCAAGAAGTAATTGATGCTTTGAAACGTTTTTTATGTATACCTGATTCTTATAAAGTTTTTTATACTTGTTCTGCTACTGAAGCTATGGAAATTGCTTTGAGAAATGGTATTGAAAAAAAATCAACTCATTTTACTAATGGTGCTTTTGGGGAAAAATGGCAAAAAATGGCCCAAAGTATTGGACTAGAAACAGAAAATTTTCAAGGAAATTATGATCAAAGATTTTCTTTAGAAGAAATAACTGCTGCTTTAGATAGTGAAGGAATTTTTATTACTGCTAATGAAACTTCTACTTCTGCTGCTTTTTCTAATACTGAAATTAAACAAATTAAAGAAAAATTTCCACAAAAACTTTTATGCATAGATGCTACTAGTTGCGCTGGTGCAATAGATCTTGATATTAGTCAAACTGATTTATTTTTATTTAGTGTGCAAAAATGTTTTGGTCTTCCTTCTGGTTTGGGTATATTAATTTGTTCAGAAAGATTTTATCAAAAAGCTGTAGAGAAAAAAAATAAAGGTTTAGATATTGGTGCTTTTAATTCTTTACCAGCTATGTGGGGCAAAATGGCTTATAAATTTCAAACTTGTCAAACTCCTCCTATTATTCAAATTGCTTTGCTGGGAAAAATTATTCGCAATATAGAAAATAAAATTGGCTCATTGCAGCAATGTGACAATTTTACTAATCAAAAAGCACAAAAAATTTATCAATTTTTTGAAAATCACAAAACACTAAAACCTTTTATTAAAAATAAAAATCATCGTTCTAAAACAGTTATAGTAATAACTTCTAGTGAAGATGAGATCTTAAAAGCCAAACAAAAATGTCAACAAAAAGGAATTATCTTAGCTAATGGTTATGGCAAAACTAAACCTTATACTTTTCGTTTAGCTAATTTCCTTGCTCACAGTAAAGAAGATTTTGAAAATGTTTTTAATGCTCTTTCTTTTTAATTAAATCCTCCATTAAAACCTTCTCCCCAAAGTAGTTTTTCTCTTAAAGTTTTAAAATAATTTTCTTTTAAAAAACGAATAAATTTTATTTTTTGCGGAAAACAAGAAATTTCTATTTGATCATTTTTTTCTAAAACTTGTTCAATTTGACCATCCATAGTTAAAGCAGCTTTACTAAGTCTGGTAGCTTTAACGCTAAGTTTAATAATTTTTTCAGTAGTAATAACTACTGGCTTTTGCGTAAAAGAATGAGGTGAGATAGGAGTAATAATAAAAGCTTCCATTTTAGGATGAATAATAGGACCACCAGCTGAAAGAGAATGAGCTGTGCTTCCCGTGGGAGTTGCTATAATTAAACCATCAGCTCGAAAATTAGTAACTTTAATATTATCAATTTCTAAAGCTATTTCTACTAAACGAGAGATAGAAGTCAAAGAAACTAAAGCTTCATTTAAAGCACGAAAAGATTTAAAAATTTTTCCTTTACGCATAATTTTTATAGCTAACATCAAACGATAATCAAAAGTATATTGCTTTTGACATAAAGCCTCACAAGCTTTAGAAAACTCATTAATTTGAATTGCTGATAAAAAACCAAGATGTCCCGCATTAACTCCAAAAATAGGAATAGATAAATCTTGTAATTTTTGTACTGTTTTTAAAATACGACCATCTCCACCAAAAGAAAGCACAAAATCAACTTTTTCTTGAAAAGTAAAATTATTTAAATTATGTAAAGTTTTATAATTTTTTAAATTTTTTTTAGCTTTTTCATCTAAATAAACCTTTATTTTTTTCTTTTGCAATATTTGAACAATTTTTTTTAAATCTTCTTTTTTATCAATATTTTCCTTAGATGTAATAGCTACTTTTTTCATTTAATTTAAGTTTTATATTTACCTATGAAAAAAATCAACATCAAAAAGTGTAATCTACCCTCCTTTCCGCTCATATCTGCAATAACCTAAGGTGGAATGGACAAGTTAATGCCACGACATTAACAAAGACTTTATTCCTTAATTTTTGTGATAAGAAAGAGCGAAAAAGAGAATGGATTACACTTTTTTTAGCCTTCTTAAGCTAACTTTCATTGCTCAAAAATTTTGTACAAAAATGAAAATTTTAACAAGACTTTTATATTGACAAAGAAAATTAATATTCTTTGTTTTTAAATTTATTTAAAAAAAATACTTCTATCCTTTATTTCTAAAATTCTCGGTTGCAGCATTTCTAATATTTCTTTACTATGAGTAGCAATAATTACCGTAATATCACCTTGATTAATTTCTTTTAAAATTTTAATAACTTCTTGAGTATTTTTTTGATCTAAATTTCCAGTAGGTTCATCAGCAATAATAATAGCTGGTTGATGCGCTATAGCTCTAGCAATAGCCACACGTTGTCTTTCTCCTCCAGAAAGCTTATTTGGAAAACTATCTTTTTTAGCAAACATACCTACTTTTTTTAAAGCAAAAGTAGTTTCTATTTCAATTTCTTGATCAATTTCATCAGTAACTTCTAAGGTAAAAGCAACATTTTCAAAAACATTTCTTCCTTCTAAAAGTTTAAAATCTTGAAAAATAACTCCAATATTGCGACGAAATAATTGCAAACTATGACGAGTTAATTTTTCTAAATGAAAATCATTAATATGAATTTTTCCTTTGCTTGGCTTCTCTGCTCCAATTAATAAATTAATTAAAGTAGTTTTACCAATACCTGATTTTCCTACAATAGCAACACATTCTCCTTTTTCAATTCTAAAAGAAACATTTTCAAAAACTGTATTTAAGCCAAATTCTTTACTAACATTTTGAAAAAAAATCATATTTTAATATTAACATATGACTTAAATTTAAAAAAAATATTTAAATTATTTGTCAATTCCAAATAATAATGTCCTATCTGAACCAAATAGAAATGTCCTATCAGGAAAAATAAGATTAAGAATTTAAAAAAGTAAAATTTCTGGTCGGGCTTACAAGACAAATCTTGAACCAACGACTATACGCTATGATGAATTAATTTACAGGACAATTAAAAACTTGAAGGAATATTTAGAATCTACTACAAAAGAGCTGATTATGGATATTTGCAAAATATAAATTTATTCAGAAAAATCTAATAAATGAAAACCGTGTTTTTTAAAGTAGTTATCTGGTATTTTATATAGAACAGGTGCGAAGTTCTTAAATAATAATTTCTCACTGACAACATTTCCTTCTTTTTTACGGACTCTAAAAATCTCATTATATCGAAAAAACTGATCATTATTTTTTACAAAGCAATGATTTTTTTCCTGAATAGAAAATTTAAATCTTCTCTTCTTGGGGGACATAATTTGTCCTTTGAGATGCTTATTGGTAAGCCAAATTTTTATTTGTATTGGAGTATTTCCAATATTTTTAATTTGCAAGTCTACAAAATTATAAAGGCAAGTTGCCCCACTTCCAAACGGCAAAATCCTCCCAGAGTCAGGAAAAACATCCATAGAGTGATGATGTCTTTGTATAATTTTGGTCTCAGCATGCAAAAAAATCCAACATAAAAAATTAGAAAGTTGACAGAGTCCTCCACCAACCCCTTCTATAATCTTACCACTCGCAAGTAACATGCCATCGACATATCCATTTTTATAGGATGGTTTTCCGATAGCTTCCCAAAAAGAAAAAGTTTCGCCAGGATTAATTACAAGACCATCCAAACTATCAGATGCTCTCTTGAGATTTGTTATTTTCTGTTCTTGTAGTCTTAAATCAGTATCTCCCAGTTTTCTTCTGAGTACTGATTGATGTCTTGCAGTCACATGCTTAAAATATTTATCTCTTTTTCTAGCAATTTTACAAAAAAGTCTGTTTCTAATTTTTGTAAAAAAGATACGAACTCCTACAATAAGTGGCTTTAAAAGTGGATATTTTTTTGAAAGGGCAACTCTTCTTTTAGGATTATTAAATTCTTTTACGCAACTCTTAATTTCTTTAATCTTACTATTCATTTTTTATCATGACATTAAATGGTCGGGGAGACAGGACTTGAACCTGCGACCACACGACCCCCAGCCGTGTACTCTACCAACTGAGCTACTCCCCGATATTTTTCCTAACTAATATACAACACAAAAATTAACCTCAAATAAATTCAAAAGTAAAAAATTAACAGATTAATAAATCAATCTAAATATGCTTTTCTAACCGGAGTAAAAATATCAATAATTTCAGATTCTTCTAGAGCTTCTACTTGATGTTCTGTATTACCCTCTAAAGAATAACTATCTCCTTTTTCTAAAATAGATTCTTTTCCGGCAAAATTTACTTTTACTTTTCCAGAAACAATGTAGCCAACTTGTTCATGATAATGTTTATGTAAAGGTACAATAGCTCCTTTTTGATAATACATAACTGTACACATAGTCATTTCACCAAAAGCTAATGTACGGTAAGAAACTCCTTTTATCAAAGTGCCATCTTGTAATTTGACTTCTTTTAAAGGACATTGATTTTCTTTTTTAATCATATTTTTAAATAATTTAAGAAAACTTATTTTTATAACATTGCACACATTCGGTGATAAATTCTTTAGCTTTTTCAGCATTATCCCAAGATTTTACAATAACTTCTTTGCCTTTTTCTAAATCTTTGTAATGTTCTAGAAAATATTGAATATCTTCACGGTCTTTAGTTGGAATATCTTCAAATTGTTTAATATTAGCAAAATAAGGATCATCTAATGGAACAGCTAAAATTTTATCATCTCGCTCTCCACTATCATCAACTGAAAGCATACCAATAGTGCGACAATTAACCACGCATCCGGGAATTAAACTTTCACTAGCGATGACAATAGCATCTAGTGGATCATTATCATATTCATTCCAAGTTTGGGGAATAAGACCATAAGAAAAAGGATAAGGAATAGGAGTGTGTAAAATTCGATCAACTTCAATAATGCCAAATTTTTTATTCATTTCATATTTAACCCGACTGTTTTTAGAAATTTCAATAATAATACTAATTTCTTCGGGAATTTTATTACCAGCTGCCATAGCGTGAAAAAGATTAGAGTTTTTCATTAGTTTTTTAAAAATAATTAAATAATTTAAATTACAAATCTTTAAGTTCTTTAACTGTTTCTTCAGTGACTTTTTTAGCATCACCAAAAAGCATTAAACAATTTTCTTTTTCAAAAAGATTATTTTTTACTCCAGCAAATCCTGGAGAAAGACTACGTTTGACCACAATTACAGTTTTAGCTTCATGTGCTTTTAAAATTGGCATGCCATAAATAGGACTTCCTTTATCTTCACTAGCTGAAGGATTAATAACATCATTAGCTCCAATAATATAAACTACATCAGTGTTTTTAAAATCATTATTAATAGTATCTAAATCTTTAAGTTTATCATAAGAAATATTAGCTTCAGCTAAAAGTACATTCATATGTCCAGGCATTCTTCCTGCTACAGGATGAATAGCAAAATTAACCTTAATATCTCTTTTTTCTAATTCATTGCTTAATTCTTGCACTGCATGTTGAGCTTGAGCAACAGCCATACCATAACCGGGAATAATAATAGCATTACTAGCTGATTCCATAATTAAAGATACTTCTTCTGGTGTTGTTTCTTTGATATTTTGATATTCACCTTGAGAAGATTTACTATCAACAGAAAATTGCCCAAAACCACCAAATAAAACATTAGCTAAAGAGCGATTCATAGCTTTGCACATAATGCGCGTAAGAATAATTCCTGAAGCTCCAATTAGAGCCCCTGTAATAATTAAAATAATATTGCCAATAGCAAAACCAGTTGCAGCTCCGGCAATACCTGAATATGAATTTAAAAGTGAAATAACCACTGGCATATCAGCTCCACCAATTGGTAAAACTAAAAGAACTCCCAAAAGTAAAGCTATGAAAGAAGTTATCGCCACAGAAAAAATAATACTACTTGTCATAACACTTTCTGATAAAAGAGTTAGACGATAAACAAAAAATATTGAAGTTAAAAAAAGAATTAAATTTAAAAAATTATTACCCCAAAAAATTAACGGACGAGTACAAATCCATCCGCGTAATTTCATAAAAGCAATTAAACTTCCAGTAAAAGTTAAACTTCCAATTACTACACTAAGCGCTGCATTAAAACCACCTAAAAAATCTAATTTATCAGTAATTAAATAAGAAATTGCCACCAAAGCTGAAGCTGCTCCACCAACACCATTACAAATAGCAATTAACTCTGGCATAGAAGTCATTTTTACTTTTTTGGAAAAAACAATACCAATAAAACTACCTGTAAAAAGAGCTGCAAAAACCAAAATAGGATTAACTATTTTTACTCCCAAAAGAGTAACTACTAAGGCAAAAAGCATACCTAAAGCAGCAAGGTTATTCCCCTGCCTAGCAGTTTTAACACGAGTTAATAACTTAATACCAAAAATAAAAAAAATAACTGCCACTAAATAAATTATTTTTACGGTTAAATCCATAAATTAAATAAAAATTATTTCTTTTTTTTAAACATTTTTAAAATACGACTAGTAATAGCAAAACCACCAACAACATTAATAGTATCAAAAGTCACTGCAATAAAACCGATAATATCAACTAATAGACTTTCTGAGGTAGCTAAAAGAACTAAACCGCCCATTAAAGTAACTCCAGAAATAGCATTAGTACCAGACATTAAAGGAGTGTGCAAAGTAGGCGGGATTTTACTAATAATTTCCACGCCAATGAAAATAGATAAAACAAAAATTGTGGTAATATAAAAAAGTTCCATTTTTATTTAAGAAATTAAATCAATAATATTTTTATGAAGAATTTTTCCTTTACTAATAACTAAACATTCTTTAATAACTTCATCTTCTAAATTTAAATTCAGTTCTTTATCTTTAATAATTTCCATTAAAAAATTATAAATATTTTTAGCATATACTGAGGTAGAAGAAACAGCGAGGCGAGCATTAAGATTAGTTTCACCAATAATAGTGATTCCTTTAACCTCAATAGTTTCCCCGGCTTTAGTTAAAGCACAGTTTCCTCCCATGCAAGCTGCCATATCTACAATTACACTTCCTTTAATCATAGAATTAACCATTTCTTCAGTTATCAGAATTGGTGCTTTTCTTCCTGGAATTAAAGCAGTTGTAATGACTACATCAGCTAAAGCTACTCTTTTAGCTACTTCTTCAGCTTGTTTTTTTAAAAATTCTTTAGATGGGCCTTTAGCATAACCTTTTTCATCTTCAGTATCTTCTTCTAAAGGTACATCAATAAATTTTCCACCTAAACTTTCCACTTGTTCTTTTACAGCTGGTCTGATGTCAGAGACTTCTACTTGTGCTCCTAATCTTTTAGCAGTAGCAATAGCTTGAAGACCCGCTACTCCTGCACCTAAAATAACTACTTTAACTGGATTAATAGTTCCCGCTGCAGTCATCATAAGGGGAAATATTTTAGTTAATTTTTCAGCAGCCATAATTACTGCTTTATATCCAGCTAAATTACTTTGTGAAGTAAGAGTATCCATTTTTTGAGCTCTAGTAATACGTGGCATTAAATTTAAAGAAAAACCATTAATTTTTTTATCTCTCATTTTTTTAATGGTTTCTAATTCTAAGCTAGGTGTAAACATAGAAATCCAAGTTGAATTTTCTGATAAAAGATCAATTTGATGTTGATTTAAATTTTCTAATTTTTGTGGTGGATTAACAGCTAAAACAATATCAGCACTTTGATAAGCTTGTTCTATATTACTGATAATTTTACCTCCTTCTTTTTCAAAATCTTTGTCTTCAATTAAAGAGCCTTTTCCTGCTCCTTGCTCTACTAAAACTTCTAAGCCAACTTTGATTAAAGCTTTAACTGTGACTGGTGTAGCTGCTACTCTAGTTTCGCCGGTTACTGTTTCTTTAGGAATAAAAATTTTCACTTTTCCTATTCAAAAGAAACATAATCATTCATACGATCTAAATCTTTTGCTACTGAATTACAAGTTATTTTGCCATCAAAAGTATTAAGTCCGGCTTTAAAAAACTTATCTGCTCTTAAAGTTTCCAAAACACCACTGTTAGCCATTTTTTCTAAAAAAGGAAAAGTAGTAGCAGATAAAGCTTCTGTAGATTGTTTAGCAACTTGTCCAGGCATATTAGCTACACAACAGAAAATTTTTCCTTCAATATCAAAAATTGGATCACTGTGAGTTGTTACTTTTGACCCCCAAATACATCCTCCTTGATCAATAGCTACATCAATAACTACTGCTCCTTTTTTCATTGATTTGATTTGTTCTTCACTAACTACAATTGGAGCTCTAGCTCCAGCCACGAGTACTGCTCCGATTAAAAGATCAGCTTTTTTTAATTCTTCATTAACACGATCAGGCTCAGATTTAACAATTTCAAAACGAGTTTGTTCTTTACTAGTAAAAATTTCTTGGGCAGTTTTTCTGACTCGTTCAATAACAGCATCATTAACATCAAAAACTATTACCCGACTTCCCAGTTTTACAGCGGTTTTAGCTGCTGTGAAACCAACAATTCCCGCTCCAAAAACCACAACAGAAGGATCATTAGCTCCAGGAATTTGCCCTAAAGTTGTTCCTACTCCTCCATATTTTTTTTGTAAATATTCTGCTCCATATTGAATCGCTAAAACTCCAGCTACTGAACTCATTGGTGAAAGTAAAGGAGTTCCACCATTTTCATCAAGTACTGTTTCATAAGCAATACCAGTAATTTTATTTTCTAAAAGTTTATCAGTAAGGACTGGATCAACTCCGGAAAGATGTAAATAAGTAAACAAAGTTTTACCTTGAAAAAGATCTAATAAATGATATTCTGATGGAATTGGTTCTTTTACTTTTATTAAAATATCAGCCTCTTGTACAATTTCTGAAGCTGAATCTTTTATTTCAGCACCAGAATCAATATACTCTTGATCTTTAAAACCAGATCCAATACCAGCATTTGTTTGCACAATAACTTTATGTCCTTTTGCTGTTAAAATACGTGTGTTTTTAGGAGTGAGACCAACACGATTTTCATTGTCTTTAATTTCTTTTAAAGTAGCTATTATTTTCATTTTTTTTAATAAAACAAGAAAAAAATTTTGTCCTAATTTTGGCAAGCATTTTCTAGCAAGTCAACCAGGAAAAAATTGATCAATAAATAAAAGCTATGTTATTTTAATTAATGAATAAATATTTTTAAAAAAATGACTAAAAAAATTACTGTCAATAATGATTGTATTGGTTGTGGCATGTGTTTATCAATAGCTCCGGAAATTTTTATAATGAATAAAGAAGGTTTAGCAAAAGTTAAAGCAGGACAAGAAAATCAATACCAAAAAGCAGAGCAAGCCATACAATCATGTCCAGTAGAAGCTATTAAATGTGTGGAAGAAAATTAATTTTTAATTTTTAAATGAATTTAAAATTTTCTCGAATTTTATTTAAAGTTTCTGGAGAAGCTTTAGCTGATCAAAATGGCTTTGGGATTAATAAAAATTCTTTAGAAATTTTTTGCCAACAAATTTCTAAAGTTCAAAAAAAAGGCTTAGAAATAGCTTTAGTAGTTGGTGGAGGTAATTTTTGGCGAGCACGTGATTTTAAAAATTTAAATATCGAACGAACTCAATCTGATCAAATTGGTATGGTAGCTACTTCTTTAAATGGATTAGTATTAAAATCTTATTTTCAAACTAAAGGCATAAAAAGTAAAATATTTAGTGCTAAAAATATTAATGGATCTATTAATCCTTATGAAAAAGAAAAAGTTTTAAAAAACTTAAAAAAAGGACATATTATTATTTTTACTGGTGGAACAGGACATCCTTTTTTTACTACTGACTCAGCAGCAGTTTTGAGAGGAATAGAAATAGAAGCTGATGTTATTTTAAAAGGAACCAAAGTTGATGGTATTTACAGTAGTAATCCTGAAAAAGATAAAAATGCTTTTAAAATTGATAAATTAACTTTTGAAGAAGCTTTACAAAAAAAATTAAAAGTCATTGATCAAACGGCTTTTGCCTTACTTTTAGAAAAAAGAATTCCTTTAATTGTTTTTAATATTTTTCAAAAAAACGCTTTAGAAAAAATAATTTCTCAACAAAAAATAGGGAGTTTGGTTTATTAAAAAATTTATGACAAATATTGCTTTTATTGATGGACAAAATCTTTATATGAGCACAAAATTATGCAAAAAACCTTGGAAAATAGATTTATTTAAATTTAGAATATATTTACAAGAAAAACTTAAAGTTAAAAAAGCTTATTATTATATTGGTTATAATATAAAAAAATACCAAACATTTTATAAAAAAATTCAAAAAGCTGGCTTTTTAATTATTTTTAGAAAGCATAATATTAATATGGAAGGCAAAAAAAAAGGAAATGTAGATTCTGATATTATTTTTCATATAATGAAAAAATTATATAAAAAAGAAGATTTTAATAAAATAGTTTTGGTTTCTGGTGATGGAGATTTTATAAAATTAGTAAGTTTTTTAATTGAAGAAAAACGTTTTAAAAAAATACTTTTTCCCAATAAAGAAAATGCTTCTTCTTTATATAAAATTTTAAGTTCTTCTTATTATATTAATTTAAATACAAAAGATATTCGTAAAAAAATAAAAAAAGAAGGGTCACCTTAGGTATTACTCCTTTTGGATTCCCTTCGTCTTTATTATTTAAATATTATCAAATTTAAAATTTTTGTCAATTTTAATAGTTTTAAATATTTTCTAAAAAAACTTTTAAATAATACTAAATTATTAAAAAATTTATAAAAAACCATGGAAAAAATAATTAAAAAAATTAAAAGTAATATTGCCTTAGAAAAAAGTGATATTGAATTTTTATTTACAAAAAAAGTTAGTGATGAACAAAGAAAAGAATTTCTTTTAACTTTAAATCAAATTGGCATTAGTGCTGAACATATTGTTTCTTTTGTTAAATTTTTATTACCAACAAATTTTCCAAGTGCTGATTTTAAAGAAGCTATTGATATTTGTGGCACTGGTGGTTCAGGTTTAGAGCGTATTAATACTTCTACTATTAGCGCTTTTGTTTTAGCTTCTTGTGGTCTTAAAATTGCTAAACATGGAAATAGAGCTTCTTCAGGTCGTTTTGGTAGTTTTGATCTTTTAGAAGCATTA
>Ga0272440_1003253_pt1 | contig 12228 bp, 8 predicted proteins | sample SSMMMBAug17_FD_192440 | JGI IMG/M metagenome (GOLD analysis project Ga0272440, IMG submission 192440) | Marine sediment archaeal communities from Little Sippewissett salt marsh, Falmouth, MA, United States - SSM-MMB-Aug17 | ecosystem: Environmental > Aquatic > Marine > Wetlands > Sediment ... | reverse complement strand
TTCGACCAACCAGACGAATAACAAAAAATTTACTACGATATACCCAAAAATTTATGATCGCTTAGGAATGCTCGAAAAATAAATTCCTCATTTACTTATGTGCCAATAACGTGTAGGGGCGAACCTTATGTTCGCCCATCGTACATAGGAACGAAAGCGTTATTCGTTCGAGGGCGAACATAAGGTTCGCCCCTACATCGGGCTGGCACATAAGTAAATGGGGAACTTATTTTTCGAGTTTTCCTTACTTATGAAGAATGCCGGAAATGCACTCCTCCCTGCCTGAACGTTCAGAAAGGGGGCGCATTTCAAAAAAGGGGGCATTTTCTTGGCCCTGAAAGGGCTGCACATAAAAGCCCAGGGCAACGCCCTGGGAAACTATTAAAAAAAATCTTAAACCCTTTAAGGGCGTTACATAAATGAGCTACCATTAATTATTGTTCTTATATGTGCCGCCCTTTCAGGGCTAAGAAAATGCCCCCTTTTTTGAAATGCGAATTTCAGAAAGGGAGGCGCAGAAAAAAGGAGCAAACAAACATGGTATCAAGTCAATCATTATTAAAACATTTAAAAGACATAACACGTAAAAAACATGATGAACTGGGGAAACTGGACTTCTTTACCCATTTGTTCAGCAAAAAACTAACAATAAAAAGTTATATTTATCAACTTAAAGCCCTGGCGATTGTTGTAAGTGTATTAGAGCATCAAATGAAGAAGTCGAAACAGAAAATAATACAAAACATGATGAAAGAGTATCAACCACGATACCCACTGATACAAAAAGATCTGAAATATCTGGATGCAAACCTCCAGCCCGATCATATTTTTGCTGTTACCAAAGCATTAGAAATTGCCAATAAAATTTTAGAAAGGTCTTTCAATTGTCCCATATCCCTTTTAGGATATTTCTATGTTATTGAAGGGTCTAAGCTGGGTGGACGCATTTTACGAAAACATTATGCAGATTGTCTGAATGTGACTGCAGAGGGCTTAAATTTTTTTACTGATAATGAAGAAAAAATTTTTTCTGAATGGGCGTTATTTGGAAAAAGAATGAGCCAGGCGGATCTGGGGGAAGATGAAATCAAAGATATTGCGTCTGCATCATTGGAACTCTTTGATGATTTATATGAATTGTATTCAGTATTGCGCCCTAAAAAAACAGAAGAGACCGGTTATCATGTGACGTCAATTAATCCTGAGGCAGGCAATCATCCCATCCCCACTGATGCCCGGGAAATTATTGCGTCAATAAGAGCGGCTGATATATGTTGGAATAAATTTCCATATTATGAAAAGCGCTATGCTGAAAGAGGCGTTCGATTTGCAAGAAGTGACAGTGCCTGGATGGCCGCTCTGATAAATTTGCCACAGGATCTTTTGAATAAGCAGATAAAATGGTTAACCGGTTTATTGGCTGCCAGAGGGATGCCATCCATTACTATGCAGTATCATCTGGAAATATTACATGATGCATTAACGAAAGATATTCCAGAAAAAGCATCTGAATATCAGAAATTATTTGAATCTGCAAAAATACTTAAACGTGATCGTATCAAAAGAATTGACAATGATACCAGTGAAAAAATGGATGCTGCATTTAAAAAAGCGTTGGGTGATGCTTATGATCCATCTTTTCATGATGCCGGTCAATTGATTATTTCTTCTGTTGTTGATGAATACAATGGTTATAAAAATGCCATTTCCAGCGTAAAAGACTGGATGACTGATCAGGATCGCTTTTCTGATATATGGATTAAGGCTGTTGAACAATTGTTTCGGGATGTACAGCAGATTTTAGGAAAGCTGGAAAAGTAAAACAAAAAAAGATTGATATTCATTGGTATTTCAAGCTATATTTATAATTTAATTAATAACGCGTTTGTCGTTGGATCAAAAAAACAAATCGGCAAGGCATCAACATGGAGGAAACTATGAAAAAACCTTATACATTAACCGATCATATCATGGCAGTCGGAGCAGGCCAAAAAGTTTTTGAAAATGCATTTCAGTCCGTGGCACGAATGATTTTGGAAAAAGATATTCGTAAAATCACTGTCAATGGTAAAACAACTTACGATTTTGGTATTTTTCGAGAAGGTCAAAAACAGGTTGTCGGCCTTTATGAAGAAATTAACAGCTTTGTTTCCTATGTCAAAGATGCTGCTGAAGGGGGATCATCCAAAGAAATGGCCTATGTTCTGGTTGGCGAGCCTGGAAATGGTAAAACATTTTTTGTGGAATATTTGTGCACAAACTATCGCAAGTTTTTGTATGATGATAAAAATCGCCGATATAGTTTTAAATTTGTTAATTTGGACAAATTAGACAACTATGGCCGAATAAAAACAATTGAATCTCAAACTTATGAAGATCCGATGATCCTTGCCATGAACTTATTTGAAGACCCTGATCGTTCGAAGGCATTTTTAACAGAATTTGATTGTTTTTCCACTGATAAAATCAATCGTTTATATGAAAATTACCGCCCGCTGGGTGCTTGTTCAAGTTATATCTGGAATGATATTCGAGAATTCACAGGCGATGACCTGGACGCCATGCTCGATTTTATAGCGGTTTTTCCAGTACCATTATCAGAAAGTCTTGGCACCATTACCGGAAAATATCCGGCCAAAGATAAAATAACATCCTCAGCAGTAGATCTGTTGGGAGAGGAATCAATTCAACGCTTGCTGCATATCACTGATACCAACAACCCTTATCGCTTTGACCTCAGACGCGGGGCATTGGCACGTGTTGCTGGGGGTGGTATTCATTTTAGTGATGAAATCTATAAAAACAAGAAAGATCTGGTTCAAGTGTATCTCGGGGTCATTCAAAACAGAACCATTGAAATTGATGGTTTCAAATGGCCTATTGACACGCTGATCATTGCTACCAGTAATAATTCGGAATTCAATCGATTTCTGTCTGAAAAAGAAGAAGCGCCCATTGTGGATCGATGCCGCATCAGCTATATCTCTCACAATACCAATTACAAACTTCAAGAAAACCTGACATCCTATGCCATTGGTTCAGAAACAAAAACAACCTTTAACAACGAATACCTGCATCAGGACCCCAATTTGAATTATGCTGCATCAGTGGCTGTGGTATTGACACGCCTGCCCCATTCGGAAAAATTAACGCCAATCGAAACCATGAAACTGGCTTCGGGTGAGGTGGCTGGCGAAAAAAGTATCAAAACCCTGGCAGAGGTTATTGATACACTCAATCAGGAAGCGGACATTACCAAACGATTTGGCCAAAAAGGTCTGGGGCAAAGAAATTTGGGTCGTGCCATTCAATTGCTTGTTGAAAGCTCTGAAACAAATGAGGGCCAATGTATGTTTGCCAATGATATCTTCAAGGCCCTTGAACGTGTTATTTTAGATTATGTGCCTGATGCCAACAACCGAACGAAATACCTGGATGATATCAAGACTGCAAAAGGCCTGTACAGAGAACGTATCATGACTGAAATGTTCAATGCCTATATGGATGAACCCCTGGCCATTCGAAAAGATGTCATGAATTATGTTAATATGATCATTGGTATTGATGCTGAAAATTTGGGCCCTGACAAAATGTGGAAATATAAAGACCCGCAAACCGGAGATCTAAAAGCATTAAAAATTGATGAACGTTATATCAAAAGCGTTGAAGAAAGATTGGGGCTGAAAACTCAAGAACAGCGGGAATCCTTTCGTACAACTGTACGTAAAATTTATGGACAAAAAATGTCTGTTGAACCAGAATATGATTTTATGGATAATCTCGAATTGGTCAAAGCGGTCACTGATGTTCGTCTGAAGTCTGATATTGCGGGTGCTGGTAGTTTAATCGGCGCGCTGGCCAATCGTACCAATGAAGAAAACCAAAAACTCTATGATCGAATGATTGATACCATGTTGACCAAATTGCATTATTGTAAAACCTGTGCGCAAAAAACAATCGAATATTTTTGTACGCAGGATGATGAGCAATAACGATATTGAAATCAAATTTAGGAACGTTCTTAAAAATAAACCCTCCGGTCCATCAAGTCAGACCCGTCCCACGTTTCTGACTGGCCGAACTTTCGCAAATTAGGAATTTATTTTCAGAGCATTCCTTAGTACAGGAAAAAAACATGCCCAAACGAACTGATTTGGAAAAAATACTGATTGTTGGTGCCGGCCCCATTATCATTGGCCAGGCCTGTGAATTTGATTATTCAGGAACACAGGCATGTAAAGCACTCAAAGAAGAAGGCTATCATGTCGTTCTCGTTAATAGTAATCCTGCAACGATTATGACCGATCCTGATATGGCGCATGCCACTTATATCGAACCTGTGACGCCTGAAATTGTCTCAAAAATTATTCAAAAAGAACGTCCCGATGCTATTCTTCCCACTCTGGGCGGTCAAACAGGTTTGAATACAGCCATTGAAGTTTCTCGAATGGGCGTACTTGATGCCTATGATGTTGAAATGATTGGTGCACGTGCGGATGTGATCCAAAAAGCAGAGGATCGCGATTTGTTTCGTGAAGCTATGAAAAATATTCATTTGCGCATTCCAAAAAGCGGGATTGCTAAAAATATGAATCAGGTTCATGAAATTGCGCGTGAGATCGGTTTTCCAATCATTGTTCGTCCCAGTTTTACTTTAGGCGGCACCGGCGGTGGTGTTGTTTACAACATTGATGAACTCGAAAAATTAGCGCAATATGGTATTGATGCCTCCCTGATCAATGAAATTATGCTTGAAGAGTCTATCCTGGGCTGGAAAGAATACGAACTTGAGGTCATGCGTGATATCAATGATAATGTGGTCATTGTATGTTCCATTGAAAATATGGATCCGATGGGCATTCATACAGGTGACAGCATTACTGTTGCCCCTGCGCAAACACTTACAGATAAAGAATTTCAAGAAATGAGAAATGCCAGCATTGCGATTATGCGAGAAATCGGCGTGGAAACCGGCGGCTCCAATGTTCAGTTTGCAGTGAATCCCAATACTGGAGATCAGGTGGTTATAGAAATGAATCCGCGTGTGTCGCGAAGTTCGGCCCTGGCATCAAAGGCAACCGGTTTTCCCATTGCAAAAATTGCGGCAAAGCTTGCTGTGGGTTATACCCTGGATGAAATCCCCAATGATATTACAAAAGAAACCCTCGCCTGCTTTGAACCTACTTTGGATTATTGTGTGGTGAAAATTCCACGATGGACATTTGAAAAATTTCCCGAAACACCGGATGAATTAACAACGTCCATGCGATCTGTGGGTGAAACAATGGCAATTGGCCGAACATTTAAGGAAGCATTTCAAAAAGGAATGCGATCTTTGGAAATTGGTCGATTTGGTCTGGGCGCTGATGGCAAAGATGTATCCCCGATGCCTGAAAAAAATGAGATTCTACAAAAATTGTCAACGCCCAATTCTCAACGCATTTTTTATATTCGTTACGCTTTTTTACAGGGCTTATCTGTGAATGATATCTTTGAAAATACCAGGATTGATCCCTGGTTTTTGTATCAAATAAAACAGATGTGCGATATGGAACGTCACATCCAGGAAAATCCACTGGATGCAAGCATTATTGAACGTGCCAAGCAAACGGGTTTTTCAGACCATCAAATTGCACATCTTATGAACGTATCTTGTGAAAAAATATCACACTTACGAAATGAAAAGGGAATCATTCCGGTATATAAACTGGTAGATACCTGTGCCGCAGAATTTCAGGCAGCAACACCATATTATTATTCAACTTATGAGGAAGAAAATGAAGCGCGTATTAACACAAAAAAGAAAGTGATGATACTGGGCGGCGGTCCCAATCGTATTGGTCAGGGAATAGAGTTCGATTATTGCTGTGTTCATGCATCATTTGCACTTCGTGATGAAGGCATTGAAAGCATAATGATCAACAGTAACCCTGAAACAGTCAGCACAGATTATGATACATCAGACAAATTATACTTTGAACCCCTGACATTTGAAGATGTCATGCATATTGTTCAAACTGAAAAACCTGATGGTGTCATTATTCAATTTGGTGGGCAAACCCCATTAAACCTGGCCACAAAACTTCACCAGGCCAATGTGCCCATATTGGGCACACAACCGGAAAGCATTGATCGTGCTGAAGATCGGGAATTATTTCAAGCAATGCTGAATAAACTGGGACTGGTACAGCCTGATAATGGCACTGCAAAATCAGTTGAAGAAGCCATCAGTGTGGCTCAAAGAATTGGCTATCCGGTCGTTGTTCGACCATCATATGTTCTGGGTGGTCGGGCCATGAAAATAGTATATAATCAGAATGAATTGGCCGATTTTACTCATCTGGGCATGTTGGCATCGCCCGGACATCCGGTCTTGATCGACAGGTTTGTTGAAAATGCCATTGAATTAGATGTTGATGCCATTTCAGATGGCATGACAACAATTATTGGCGGAATTATGGAGCATATTGAAGAAGCTGGCGTCCATTCAGGAGATTCTGCATGCGTGTTGCCGCCGCGAAGTATTTCTGAAAATACCCTTTCAAACGTTATAGATGCCACAAAAGCAATGGCCAAAGAACTGAATGTGGTTGGGCTTATGAATGTTCAGTATGCGATTCAAGGTGAACAAGTGTATGTTTTGGAAGTCAATCCCCGCGCATCCCGAACCATTCCCTTTGTAAGCAAAGCAACCGGAGTGCCATTGGCCATTCTGGCAACTAAGGTAATGCTTGGCAAAAAATTAAGCGATCTGGGCTTGACCAGGGAAGTTCATGTCAATCATTATTCTGTAAAAGAAGTGGTTCTTCCTTTTGATCGTTTTCCGGGGGTGGATACGCTTTTGGGGCCTGAAATGAAATCAACTGGCGAGGTCATGGGGATTGATACCCATTTTGGCAATGCCTTTTTAAAAGCGCAACGCGCTGCCGGACAAAACTTGCCCAAATCGGGTAATGTTTTTATCAGCGTTAAAGATCGGGATAAATCATTAATTTTGCCTGTTGCCGGTCAATTCATTCAAATGGGTTTTCAAATATATGCCACACATGGCACCGCACGTTTTTTATCTCAAAATAAAATAACAGTGAACGCAATCAACAAAGTATCCATGGGCAGCCCGCATGTGCTGGATGCCATTAAAAACAATGAGATTCACCTGGTCATCAATACCGGCGAACCCGATGCCATGACCATACAGGATGGGTACAAAATTCGACGCACTACATTAAAATACCGCATACCCTATGCAACGACAATTTCCGGCGCACAAGCCATTTGCACAGCGATCTCTGCCTCAATAAATCATGATCTCATTGTTCATAGTTTGCAGTCATTTAATCAAACTTTGGATAAGGATCGTTAATTCGCAATGGTCTCGAATCGTCAGGAGGTCGTATAATGAATTGTCAGAAAGATATTAATAACTTATTGTTATTAAAAAATAAATATCAAATCACATGTTATATTGCTTTCATATTCATTTTAATTGCAACATCAACACAAGCAAAACAAATACCCATCATCTTTGTCAGCATTTTACCCCAAAAATATTTTGTGGAAAACATCGCTGGAGATCGGGTTGATATTCAGGTCATGGTTTTGCCCGGTGAAAGCCCTGCAACCTATGAACCGACACCCGGACAAATGGTAAAACTGTCTAAAGCCAGTTTATATGTTTCAATAGACGTCCCTTTTGAAAAAAAATGGCTGCCAAAAATCAAACGATTATATCCAAAACTGACCATTGTTCAAACCCATCAGGGCATCGCAAAAAGATCCATGCATTCTCATGATCATCAATCATTGGCCAAACATCACGATCTGAAAGATCCACATATCTGGCTTTCTCCCCCCCTTGCACTCGTCCAGGTACGTCACATATTTACAGCATTGACAGCACTATGTCCTGAAAATCGAACATTTTATACGAATAATTATCATCAATTGATCCATCGTATCACAGCCTTGGATGCGGAATTACTTGAACTTTTTTCTCAATCCCAACATAAAACATTCATGGTGTTTCATCCCTCATGGGGGTATTTTGCTGATGCCTATGGATTGCATCAATTTTCCATAGAGACTGAAGGAAAAGATGTCAGACCCTCACAACTGGCGCACCTGATTGACAGTGCACGAAATAAAAATATCAAGGTCATTTTTGCCCAACCCCAATTTTCAACAAAAAGTGCGAATCTGATTTCACAATCAATTGGTGGAAAACTGATCATGATTGACCCTTTAAGCGAAAATTGGGCAGATAATTTGAGAATAGTTTCCAGGGAAATGGTAAATCAATGAATAGCGCACCAACACTTATAGAAATAAAAGATGTTTCTTTTGCATACAATCAAAGATCTGTCCTGAACCAGGTGAACTTAGCCGTTCGTAAAAAAGATTATATCGCAATAATCGGACCCAATGGCGGCGGTAAAACCACACTCCTGAAATTAATCCTCGGCCTTCTAAAACCTGACAGGGGATCAATTACTGTCAAAGGGCAGGCTCCACAAAAAGCATCGCATATTATTGGATATGTGCCACAGAAAGTCTATAGCAATCGTCATTTTCCAATTTCAGTGGTTGACATTGTCCAAATGGGCGCATTATCACCCAAAAATCAACTGTTTCGACCTCGAAAAAAAAATAGACAAAAAGCATTGGAAATATTAGATCGGCTAAATATGTCGGAATATTCAAAATCTAGCATGCGGTCATTATCAGGGGGACAGCGGCAACGTGTCTATATTGCAAGAGCATTAATGACTGATCCGGAAATTCTACTGATGGATGAACCCACAACAGGCATAGATTCAAGAGGACAGATTGAATTTTATCATTTGCTGGAGCAATTAAACAATACATTAACAATTGTTATGGTCAGTCACGATATGATGGCCATATCCAAACACGTAAAATCGGTTGCTTGTGTCAATCAAAGTGTTTATTATCATGAACAATCTGAAATATCAGAAACCACGATTCAAAGTATGTACCCGAATGAGTCAAATGAATGCCCAATAGAACTTATTGCACATGGAATGCCTCATCGTGTTTTACAACATCATGAACATTAAATAGATGGATGGACATTATTTCGATGATTGAAGCTCTACAATACGAATTTATGCAACATGCTTTGATGGCGGGTCTGCTTGCCAGTATCATCTGCGGCATTATGGGAACCCTGGCCATTGTCAACCGACTTGTTTTTCTTTCAGGTGGTATTGCGCATGCAGCCTATGGTGGAATTGGATTATCGATTTTTATGGGATGGTCATTTCTGGTTGGAACCATTGGTTTCTCCATTGCATCGGCGATCCTCATGTCAATTATTGCATTAAACAATAAAGAACGTTCAGATGCCATTATTGGTGTGATCTGGTCCTCAGGAATGGCGATTGGTATTGTACTGGTAGACCTGACACCCGGTTATCAGGTGGATTTGATGAGCTATTTATTTGGAAGTATTCTTACAGTCCCGAAAACAGATTTGATCGTAATGGGAGGAATGGCTTGCTTGATTTGTATTTATGTCAGTTTGTTTTATGATACCATCGTGGCTGTTTCATATGATGAAGAATTTTCAAAGGTTCGGGGCGTTTATGTCAAACGTCTCTATTTTTCAATGATTATCCTGCTGGCTGTAACCATTGTTCTTGTCATTCAGGTTGTCGGATTGATTTTGGTCATTGCCCTACTGACAATACCCGCTTATATCATGGAAAAATACGCAAAATCACTGTTGCAGATGATGATGGGTGCCATTGTTTTAGGAAGTCTTTTTACTATTGTTGGATTATTTTTAGCTTTTAAATATAATATTTCGGCAGGAGCATCAATTATACTGGTTGCCAGCATTATTTTTTTTATGAATCGTTGTTTTTTTAGAAGCTAAGGAATGCTCTGAAAATAACTTCCCCATTTATTGATATTGTTCATTTTGAGGTAATTGTACTGTAGAGACGTAGCATGCTACGTCTCTACTCGACCTTATTTTTTTGGACGATCATGAAAAATGAACATGTTATTTTCCGAGCATTCCTAAGGAAAACCCATTTAAATATGGGTGTATGTACAAGTTAGGGGGAAAATGTTACCTCGAACAAAAACCATAAAATCAAACCAATGTCCGAAACCAATATAGGTGCGAACTCGTAGTAAATATTTTGTTATTCGTCTGGTTGGTCGAACCTTATGTTCGCCTCGAACAAAACCGGTATCAAACCTATGAGCAAAACCAATGTAGGGACAAAAACCGATATCAAACCTATGAGCAAAACCAATGTAGGGGCGAACCTTATGTTCGCCCTCCGAACAAAAACCGATATCAAATCTATGAGCAAAACCAATGTAGGGGCGAACCTTGTGTTCGCCCTCCGAACAAAAACCGATATCAAACCTATGTTCGAGAATGAATTAGAAACGATTGCCTCGGACATAAATTCAAAAACGATTGTTGTTCGGAGGGCGAACATAAGGTTCGCCCTACATTGATTTCTAACATAAGTTTGGTTTCGGTTTTTGTTGGAAGTCGAACATAAGATTCGACCAACCTGACAAATAAAAAAATCTTTACTACGATCTTTCCGAAAATAAATTTATGATCGCTTACTTTCAATTCATTGGACGCAGAACGTGGAAACGAGATAGCAAAAAATATGCCAGAAAAAACCAAATTTGGCCGATCATACATTGTTTTTTGGATAAAGGAAGAATAATGTCTGAGCAAAAAATTGAATCTCAAGAACAAATGCCTCATATTGAGGACGCACATGTGCTTGTTGTTGATGATGAACCCATCAGTCTGGAAGTTGTGACGCAACAATTAAAAATTAAAAACATTTCAGTGACGAAGTCTGTAAATGGAGACGATGCTTTAAAAAAAATTCGTGATGGCTTGCAACCGGATTTAATTCTACTTGATGTTGTTATGCCGGGAAAAAATGGTATTGAAGTGTGTAAAGATCTTAGAACTCAATTTTCCTCAAACGAATTGCCCATAATTATGCTTACCGGCCAGGATCGTGTGTCTGATATTGTTGTCGGCTTGGAAGCCGGTGCCAATGACTATCTTACCAAACCTGTTTCCAATAACGAGTTAATGGCCCGATTAAAAACACATTTACATATTGCCAATCTAAGCAAAAGCCTCAAAAAAGCAAATGAACGCGTAGAAAAGCAAAAACGTGAACTTGAAATCCGAAATCGCTTTATTAAAAAAACTTTTGGCCGGTATTTATCTGATGAAATTGTAGAAAGTATTTTGGAAACGCCCCAGGGCTTGAAACTGGGTGGAGAAAAAAGAAACGTCACCATTTTAATGAGTGATCTCAGGGGGTTTACTTCAATCGGAGAAAAGCTTGAAGCTGAAGAAGTGCTCAGGATATTGAACAATTACTTACGAAAAATGACTGATATTATTTTCAAATATCAGGGAACCATTGATGAAATAATTGGGGACGCCATTCTGGTTATTTTTGGTGCCCCTTTTACCAAACCCGATGATGCCTGTCGTGCCATTTCCTGTGCACTTGAAATGCAGATTGCCATGAATGATGTGAATATGAACAATCAAAAAATGGGGTATCCCAATCTTTCAATGGGAATCGGCATCAATACAGGTGACGTTATTGTAGGAAATATTGGATCATCAAGACGTGCCAAATATGGCGTGATTGGCAGTAATGTGAATCTGACATCTCGCATCGAATCATATACACTGGGCGGTCAAATATTGGTGTCTGAACAAACATTGCAAGCATGTAATCAAGACCTTCGTATTGATAAAGAACTTTGCGTTTTGCCCAAAGGATTGACAGAATCCATTACGATTTATGAAATTGGAGGAATTGGGGGAGATACAAATATTTTTCTGCCAGACAAACCAAAACTGTTTTTTAACAAGCGAAGCGATCCTTTTAAAATTCAGTTTTCAATTATTTCGAGTAAAGATTCGGGTAATCCCAGTTGTATTGGCAAAATCATTGCTATAGACAAGAACAGTCTGCTTATATCATCATCTGTAATTCCACCGCCTTTATCCAATATTAAAATAACAATCCTTAGCCATGAAGACCAGGTCATTACCAATGATATTTATGCCAAAGTTGATGATGGTTCCACACCCATTCAAGCCGGAACATTGATTGCGCATGTGACATATATGCCTTCAAATGTTGATTTATCTTTTCTTCATTAAAGATACGTGATCATTCCATTTAAAAT
>Ga0272440_1003252_pt1 | contig 12228 bp, 11 predicted proteins | sample SSMMMBAug17_FD_192440 | JGI IMG/M metagenome (GOLD analysis project Ga0272440, IMG submission 192440) | Marine sediment archaeal communities from Little Sippewissett salt marsh, Falmouth, MA, United States - SSM-MMB-Aug17 | ecosystem: Environmental > Aquatic > Marine > Wetlands > Sediment ... | reverse complement strand
GCCAGTGGGAATGGCAATACTTTTAAAATCAAAAGCAAACCAGTGAAACAAGGGGATATAGAGCATGGCTCCGCCCAGTCCAAGCATGGCGAAAACAAATGATAGAATGGTTATAATTGCTGTGATACATATTAAAATGAAAGGCATGCAACATCACTCCTTTTCCAATCGGCTGATTTGAATCCTGGATATCTTTTAAAGGCCTTGATCATCGTTTCGGCCAAATGGGAACGTTGCGGTGAACCCAATGTAGGGGCGAACCTTGTGTTCGCCCTCGAACTAAAAACGTTTGCGAACAATTGTTCGAGGGCGAACATATGGTTCGCCCCTACATTGTGGCCGAAATGATGATCAAGGCCCTTTTAAAGCTTACATCTGTTAACTAAGGAATACTCGAAAAATAAGTTCCCCATTTGAAAAAATGTTCATCGGGGGTTTTGTTCTGTAGAGACGTAGCATGCTACGTCTCTACGTGCCAAACTATTATACGTCAAGATAAATAGGGAAATTATTTTTCGATGATTCCTAAGGTTTTCATGAATGCGCTTGTTGCCTGAACAATCACGTTCTTTCTGAAGAAAACTCTATGAGTTTTGGCTTAGGAAAACTCGAAAAATAAGTTCCCCATTTACTTATGTGCCAGCCCGATGTAGGGGCGAACCTTATGTTCGCCCTCGAACTAATAACGCATTCGTTCCTATGTACGATGGGCGAACACAAGGTTCGCCCCTACATTGGACTTGTAAATAAGAAAATGAGGAACTTATTATTCAATCATTCCTTAATCTTGGTTGAGGCTAAAAAATAGAGCGTGCGGAAAGGTAACAAGGGACTGACTGAAAGCGCCGGAATTGTTTACAAAAACAACAAAGCCCCTGGAATATTATCCCAAGGGCTTTGCTATTAATGATAAGCTGCTTATTTAGCGGCTGTTTTTTTTGGCTCCCCAGCACGGACTCGAACCATGGACTCGGTGGTTAACAGCCACCTGCTCTGCCAACTGAGCTACTGGGGAATAATTGACAATATTTAAAGAATATATATTTTTATTATTCATATGTCAAGAAAAAAATGATATTTTTTTATTTTTAATTAAAAAAAATAATTCATTGACTTTTCTGACTAATTTTACAATAATATTAATCAATGTATGGAGGTTGTCAAGTTATTAATAATATTTTTATCAGAAGTACACATGTTTATGATAGTCCCATCTTCAATTTCATAAAGCGAAGATAAATATAATCAGGATGAGTCGATGAGTATATTAATCGTAGAAGATAATCCAATCAGCTTAAAAATTCTTGATATCAATTTACGTGAAAACGGGTATGAGGTTGCAACAGCACCAGATCCCAAAGAAGCATTGGATCATTTAGAAGCAAATCCAAATATCAAACTGATAATAACCGATATAATGATGCCAGAAATGAATGGCCTTGAATTTATTGCAAAAATTAAATCAACGACAGAATGGAAAAATCTGCCATTTATTATTATTTCGGCAATGAGCAATAAGAAGACTGTCAAAAAAGCCATTGCACTTGGTTGTCAGTATTTTCTTGTAAAGCCGGTACAATCTCAGAAATTGTTGAAAATGGTAAAAGATATTTTGCCTAATCAGCGACTGATTATCAAAAATAAAAGCCAGAATGCCGCAAAAATGGGTCTCGATATGGCTTCATATCAGAGAATATGCAACATGTTTGGAGAAATGCTTAAGAAAGAAACAGCTGTTTTAGAAAGAGAACTGGTAAAAGGTAAATATAAAGACTTTGCTGTCGATCTCAAACAACTCAGGGAAAGTGCAACAACATTATCTGCTGAAAGGGTTCTGGATGTTCTGGATGACCTGGACAACCAGGCATCGGAGGATGGCAAACGATCTGTCTGGAACACTACAAAATATTATGAGCTACTGCTTCAGGAAATGAAGCTTTTGAACAATGCCTTGACAATTTCTGTGGATCTGTAAGGTTGCATCGTGGTTGACGTGCTTAATAAAAGGGAAATCCTAAAAAAAATATACAATACATATGATGAACTGTCTCAAAACTGGAAACTGGCATGCCGGAAATTATGTTCGGATTGTTGCACAGATCATGTACTTATAACCGGACTTGAAGGGATTTTAGTACTGGAATACTTGCAAGCCCATCACCTTCAAAAATTTTTAAAATTTCAACAAACGATCCCGCCAGACAATAGATATCATCCCAAAACAACCATTAATCAGGAAGCCCGGCTTTCTATAAATGACAAAGCCATTCCTGAACCTAAAGAAGCCCCAACACATCCATGCCCATTTTTAACCAACGATCATTGTTCCATTTATCCGGTACGTCCAATGAGCTGCCGAACAATGGTATCATCAATACCATGCAGGCAAACAGGGCAGGCATCCATGACATCATTTCAAATGAGTGCGGCAACATTGTTTTATCAATTTATCGAAATGTTAGATATGGATGGTTATTATGGAAATTATTTAAATATTTTAGAGATGTTAACAACGTCGCCTGAGACGCAAACGATTCAGCTGGTATTATCCAAATCGTCTTTACTCAAAAATCAGCGGATCTCCCATGTAATGATCCCCCCTGAGCACCAAAAAGAATTAATCCCCATAATGAATGCGATTCAAAACTGTTTTCATTCAAATAATTAAAATGAGAGTTTCGGGCAAGCCCCATAGCCGTCAGGTTAAGCGAGCTTGCGCTTAACCTGACGGCTATGGGACTTGCCACGCCTCTCATCTTAAATCATTCAAGGCCTATATAGAAATCAGTTCATAATTTCGAGAACCCAAACCAATTTTTTCAGCATATTCAAGCTGAATGGGCCAATCAATTCTGGGATAAAGTGCCTTAAATTTATCCGCGCCGGATTCAAGGCCAGATGTTAGACATGAGCCTGGATTGCCAGTTGCTTTGTTAACCAGATCAACAGATGCCTGATCTATTGCGACCAAATCCTTTGATGCCACAATGCCAATATCGTTCACAATGACTGCATCATTATAAGGATAACAATCACAAGCAGGTGCAACATCGGTAATAAAATTAATATAAACACATTTATCTTCTTTGCCTTTTACCACGCCGGCAGTATATTCAACCATTGTTTCCAGAAAAACTGGCACTTCCTGATTCCAGGCAACTTGAATGGCCTCTTCCGGACAAATTAAAATACATTCCCCACATCCAATACATTTTTCTTTATTAATTGTGGCTTTTTTATCAACAATGGAAATGGCTGTTTGAGAACAATGCTTGAGGCATTCGCCACAGGCTTTACATCTTTTTTTAACGATTTTTGGACTAATGGATGAATGCTGTTTCAGCTTTCCTTTACGTGACGCACATCCCATACCCAGATTTTTTATCGTGCCTCCAAATCCGGAAAGTTCATGACCTTTAAAATGTGCAACACTGATCAAAGCATCGGCTTCAACAATTTCCTTTCCAATAAAAACCGATTTGCAATGTTTATGGTTGACCTCAACAGCAGACTCGGTTTTTCCACGTAAACCATCGGCGATAATAAGCGGCGCATCAATAACCGACCAGGCAAATCCATTCCATGTGGCAGTTTGTAAATGCGTGGGCGCATCACTTCTGGTACCTGCATACAAAGTGTTGGCATCAGTTATAAAAGGAATGGCATTGTATGACTTAACCAATTGAACTATTTTTCGAACATAATTGTTACGAATATATGCTGTATTTCCATACTCTCCAAAATGGATCTTAATGGCAGTCAAATCCCTTTCTTTCATACAGTCGGATACACCGGCAGCATTAAAGAGTTTCTCAAGTTTATCCATTAAATTATTGTTGGCTTTTGCTCTTAAATCCATGAAATAGACTTCACTTTTCACATTAACCCCCTTCATATTATTAATTTATTTCTAAAAATTGCACATCAGTAATTCCCGGATCTGTAATAATCCGAATTTGTCTATCCGGAAACCTGCGTGATAACTTTTTTACATTATTCTGATTCATCCCTTTCATCTGACTGATTTTCTTGGGATTTACCAAAATAGCGATATGGTTCGCACTGGATTTTTGAATGCGTTCTACAACCTTGTCCAGTAGCAGCGCTGAATGAACAAGATGTCCAAAGGCCGGATGATATGGACCGGATATAATATGTTTTTCCAGATTATCCTGTGGCTGTATTCCCATTCGTATGACTTGAATATTATTTTTTTGAAAACTTTTCAAGCTGTCTTTGGCCATCCTAACCGCCTGATTCAAAGACAATGGCCGATAATCCCCATTATGATACCATTTTGCCAGCAAACTTCCTTTAAGAACAAGCGTAGGATATAATCGAACAAAATCTGGTTTTAATGAAATGACACGTTCAATGGTTTGTATGAATGTCTTTGAATCATCTCCGGGTAACCCGGACATGACCTGATGTCCCACTTGATAACCATATTCTTTTAGCATTTCAGTGGTCTGACAGGTGTTTTCTGATGTATGCCCGCGTTGCGATGTGTGGAGAACATTGTCATCCATAGACTGTACGCCCAATTCAATAGTTTGTATGGCATATTTTGTTAATAATTGCAATCGTTTTTGGGTTACAGTGTCTGGACGCGTTGAAAATCGTATGCCTGCCACTTTCTGACAATCCACATATCGTTGCGCACAATCCAGTAACTTCAAGATTTCGGTTTCTGGTAAACCTAAAAAATTTCCGCCATAAAAAGATATTTGCACATTTGGATTATTTCCATAATTATAGGATAAGAATTGATCCACTCTTTCTTTTAGGATGGTATTAGAAATATTGTTTGAATGGATATTCGTGATAGCGTATTGATTGCAAAAAACACACCGATGCGGACATCCGGCCTGAGGCAAAAAGATTGGAATAATAAATGGTTTATAAGTTTTCACATGTGAAACAAATTTTATTCATTTTGGTGTTCTTTTTTTAACTGATTATAGGCTTTCCTGGCGGCATCCTGTTCAGCTATTTTTTTACTTTTGCCTGAGCCTTGTGATGTAATCATATTGCCAACAACCAGTTCAACCTTAAAGAATTTTTTATGGTCTGGTCCTGCTTCCTGAATGACATTGTATACAGGCGTTTCTTTGTAAATTCCCTGAACATATTCCTGTAATTTACTTTTATAGTCATTGTTAGAAATCTGGGTCAGCATATTTGAAAATAGAAAAGAAACAAACGCAAATCCCTTATCAAAACCGCCATCAAGGTAAACAGCTGCAATAATGGCTTCAACAGTATCCCCGAGGATCGACTGTTTTTCCCGGCCATTGGTGTGAATTTCTCCTTTTCCCAACAATAAATGCGGTTGTAAATCCAGATTGCGCGCCACTACTGCGAGTTGGCTTTCATTCACCAGGGTTGCACGCATTCGGGATAAATCGCCTTCATTCACATCAGGAAATTGTTGCATCAATAAATCCCCGATGACCAGATTCAAAACAGCATCACCCAAAAATTCCAGGCGCTCATTGTCCTGAAGCCCTGCATGACTTTTTTCATTGACATATGATCGATGTTGAAGGGCATTTCGCAGGCGAGAAATATCATTGAATTGATAATTCATTTTTTTTTCAAGCACTTCCAACTGTGGATCATAGTCATCCTGGTATATGTCTGGTCCTTTCAATTTGTTCTTGACAGAAGTTTGCGGTTTGGATTTCTTTTGATAAGCTTCGAACATTTTCTCATAAACAGTATACGCCACCTGAAATTCGCCATTACCAATCCCCAATTGTATGCCAGGTTTATAATCGCCATGAAAATCGGTTCCACCGGTTATCAATAAATCGTATTTTTTTGCAATATTGGAATAGGTTTGCATGTATGTCAGAGTATGTTCAGGATAAATAACTTCAATCCCCATTAAGCCCAATTTTTTTAAATAAACAACAAGTGCTTCGAGTTCTTTATCAGTTTTTAATCTGAGCAGATATGGATGGGCGAGAACAGGAATGCCACCTGCATCCAAAATGACCTGTATTGCTATTTCTGGTTCAAGCCGAAATTTTTCAACATATGCCGCTTTGTCTTTTCCAAGATATTTATCAAAAGCTTCCTGAAAGGTACTGACAGCCTTCTTTTTAAGCAATATTTCTGCGATGTGCGGACGGCCGGGAAGACTATCACCCACCAATGCTTTTATATCGCTTTCACAAATATCGATCCCCAAATTGTTTAATTTTTGAATAATTTGAGGTGTTCGCGCCAGGCGTGCTTTTTGAAGTTCTTCCAGCGTTTTGTTGAGTTTGTCATTATCCAGATCAATGAAATAGCCCAGCATATGAATGGAACTCGATGCTTTACAAAATGATGGTACTCCTGTACTGATTTCAACACCTGTAACAAAGTCTATTGATGATGGAATGCCTGCTTTGCGTGCAGACCGGGAACCATCTATTGTATCATGATCTGTGATAGCAATGGCTTTAAGTCCCATTCTGTCAGACATTTGAACAATTTCAGAAGGTGAATAACTCCCATCCGAAGCGTTTGAATGAATATGCAAATCAATTATATCTTGTCTATAATCCAAGCGCCTTCTCCATTTTTTCGGCTTTTGTTTTACATTCAATGCACTGGGTTGTTACAGGTCTGGCTTCCAGTCGTTTAACTGAGATGTCATTCCCACAACTATCACAAATACCAAAGGTGCCTTCATCAATTCGAAGTAATGTTTTCTTGATTTTTTTTATCAGCTTGCTTTCCCGGTCACGAATCCGAAGCATGAAACTTCGGTCTGTTTCATGGGATGCACGATCTGTTGGGTCTGGAAAACTTTCTTTTTGATTTGACATGCCTGTAACAGTGTCATCCGCTTCTTTCAGCAGATCCTCCAACTGTTTGGTTAGCAATGTACGAAATCGATCCAACTCTTCTTGCGTCATAATTTACCTCTTTAAAAGGTCTTCTTGAAGACTTTTTTTCTTACAAAAAATTATTTCTTACAAAAATAACCTGAGTAAAATTTTTAAAAATCAAAACATATACCATAATCTCTAAAGAATGTAAAGATGAAACTTGATATATTTTGTAAAAAAACAAAAAATCAATCATGTATGTTTTCGTAATTTTTCAAGTTTGTTATCGCGATAGACTGTTTGGTCATCCTGCCACTCAATTGCATGGCCACAATTATTTCGTATAATAGAGATCATATTATTCAGCTCTTCTTTTTTCGTTGTTTCACACATCCTGATTTTTGTATGATCAATCAAAATAATCGTGAAATAATGGCAGGTTGTTACATTTCCGGTGCTGTCTGAATTTACCCGTTGTACACTGCGCGATAAAATGCTTACTATTTGAGATAAATCAATGCGATACTGCTTTTTTAGCCATACCTTTTTAACAAAAAGGAGTGACTTTGATGAAAAATCGATAATGATTGTTTTATGGTACATCATCATTGCAACAAATAATATCCAGGAACCAGTAACAGCTAAAAATAATAGTATCCTGGCAAAAAGAGGCACGTTTGACAATTCAATAAATGAAAAGTATATGGCTAACGATATGCAAGGACCGAAGTAAAATGATAGCAATATTGGAGGCAACAAGAATCGGCGTCTTTCCCGGCAAATCAACACATTTTTGTCAAAACAATGTTTGATTGAAGCCATTTTGCTTCCATGACCAAGAAAAGCGATATCTTTTGAGATAATGTCTGAATTTTCCAAAATATTAAAAGCCTCCCGGCTCAAATAAGCCGGGGTAAAATTGATGCAATACTCAATGTTCAATCATCGCGAACATTGAGTATTTACCTTAAACTTTATAGCCTTTTCGAATTGCGATTCGATGTCGCCGCATGGCTTCACGCAATTTACGACGTCGATATTCACTGGGCTTTTCATAGCTTTTTTTGAGCTTTAAACGCTTAAAAAGGCCATCATTCTGAATTTTTTTCTTTAAAATACGAATGGCTTTTTCAACATCGTTGTCAATAACCTTGACTTCAAGATCTTTCAATAAACTCGCCTCCTTTATATAAAAATTTTGCAACAATAATTGTTCATTATGCAATTATTATAGATTGGAAAGCAAGTCCTCGCTCACTTCTTTAACGCCAGGTTTGCCATCCAGTGTGATATATTTGACATCACCTTTGTTTTTGAAATAATAAGCAGCGGCCAATGTGCCGGTGTCAGTATCATAATAAATATTATGGCGTTTGTTGATCGCATTTACATCTTGATCATCAGATCGGGTTTTCAATTCACCGCCACAAACGCGACAGATATCACCATTGGGCTTGATGGCATCAATGAAAATATTGTTCGGGTGATTGTTGTCTGTCTGACAAATACGTCGTCCCATGATACGATTTTTTGCAATTTCACGATCCAGTTCCAGTTCAACAACAATATCTAAGTCCATACCTTCAGCTTTTAATGCGTCATCCAATTTTATGGATTGATTTTTGTTTCTGGGGAAACCATCAAGTAACCAGCCTTGTTTACAATCATCTTGTTTCAGACGATCAAGGATCATGGGAATGGTTATTTCATCAGGAACCAATTCACCTTTGTCAATAAAACCTTTGGCTTTTGCGCCCAATTCTGTTCCTTTGGAAATATTATCGCGAAAAATGGCACCTGATTCAATATGGGCCATATTGTATTTGTCTTTGATAATTTTTCCCTGCGTACCTTTGCCACCACCATTGGGTCCGAATATTAATATATTCATAATATACTCCTTGTTTTATACCTTTCAGCCATGAGTTTTTTTATTTACCTTTAATCAGGATTAAAAAATCTTTATGCTGCACGGGTTTTAGTTTTTTGCGCAATATTCATTGCTGGTGTAATTCAAACAAACATTATTTATACAATGTATATTGGAATAATTCAAGTTTTTTTTAATATAATCGAAATCGCATGAATTGAATAAAACGCTTCATTACTTCATGTCAGAACGTATCTGCATCACCAGTTTCGCAAGTCGAACGGCTTGAGATTTAATTTGATTGGCACTCTCACTAAAATGACTGACAGCCTTGTTCAATGCGTTTACATTATCAGTCACCTGATCGGTTTGTTGGAATGCTTCAGATGCATTCAATGCGATACTATCAGTCACACTGGCCGCCTTATCCAGATGCTGGGAAACAGTCATGCCAAGCTTGAGTACATCACTGACTTTCGCAGATATTTGATTGATACGTCCCGCTGCTTTTTGAATATTATCAGATACAGATCGTGCTGCTGTTGCGCTATCAGCAAGGGTATCGGAAATATTATCAGTGGTGTCAGTTTGTTGTTGTACAGCGGCAGCAATAGCAACCATAATCATATTTATTTCTTCAACCACCTGAACGATACTCGCGATAGATTTAATGGCCATATCTGTGTTGGCCTGCATGCTCTCAATCTTACCTCTGATTTCTTCTGTTGCACGACTTGTTTGGCGGGCAAGTTCTTTAACTTCATTGGCAACAACAGTAAAACCTTTTCCGGTTTCACCAGCGCCAGCAGCTTCAATGGTTGCATTTAGAGCCAATAAATTTGTTTGTGAGGCAATATTTTTAATCAGCTCAACAACATCACCAATCTCTTTTGCTGAATTGCCCAGGGAATGAATAATTTCCGATGCTTTATCAGCTTTAGATGAGGCATCCTGGCTCACTGTTTTGCCACGACTGGCACTGTCTGCAATACCAGAAATGGAATGGTTCATTTCTTCAAGAGAACCTGCAATATCATTGACAGAATCCGACATGCTGAATGCAGAGGTTGCCATATCATTCATGTATCTGGACATGTTTGTTGTTGTATCATTGATATCTTTCATGTGCGAAGAAAGCGAGCGGGCTGATTGTGATAGAGAATGAATCTGAGTACTAATGGCACTGGTATCTTTGTCCATATTTTTCATATTTTCAATTGTTTTTTGAGTGGCTTCTGCGGTCTGAGTGTTTTGTTCACTTATATCAATAGATTGTGTTTTCAAGATATCTGAAGTCTGGTTGAGAAAGTCTGATGCATCCTGCAATGTTTTTCCTGTTTCTCTCGTTCGACGAAACAATTCTTCAAGACGCTGGTTTGTTTCGTTCTGGACAACAATTGCATATTTTTGTACTTTTAATCCTTTATTGATCTGAACACTGGCAAACCAGGCACATAAAAAAACTGTTATGATTGGGCCAATAATGTTGGCTAAATGTGAACGAAACAAGGCTTGCTCTGATATCTGTAATTTTGGAAAGTCATAGTGATGAATGTGTAAATACAAGAAAACACTAATGATAATTAAAATAATTACGGTCCATACAAAGGATGATTTTGAATCACATAATGTTGCTGAAAATACTGGTATGGCAATCATCCAGGCAATGGCTGTTGATTGGATACCGCCTGAAACATATAGCAGGAATGTAAAATGCCAGGTTAACAATGTCAGCATTGTATGACCAAATAATTTGTAATGCCTGGTCGTTTTGATACAGACCAACATGATGATTGTCATTATTTCAATGATGCCTAAACTTGTAGCTAAATAGTAATAATCTAAAAAAAACCATTTTATGGCATTAACGAGAAAAAAAATGGCTCCAACTGTCATGATAAAGACCAGTTGCTTGGCATATATCATGGCTTCAATGTCTGATCGAATAGCAGGGTGAATCATCCAATCAAAGTAAGCAGAATTGGATGTTTCAAGCAGATTTTTCGTTTGAATTTTATTGGTGTTCATTTTGCTAAGCCTTCTTCTTCATGTATTTGTTATTATTTTATCCAAGATTCTTGAAACGCTATGGAGGGCTCTAAAAATATGTTCCCACTTCAAAAAAAATAGCTCATATTGGGGTTTTTGTACTTTAGAGACGTAACATGCGACGTCTCTATACGACCTTATTTTTATTTACGATCAAGAAATGAGACTGTTATTTTAAGAGCCTTCCTTCGATTCATTATGAGATCAGTTTAGCCCGGGAGTCCATAGATAATAGAATCCATCATCAAGATGCGAAAGGTGCCCTGGCAATTCAACATTAATTAATGAAAGTGGTTTTTGAATAATTTGTGCTGAAAGATTGTTATACAAATTATCGTTTGGATAATACACCCGTCGATACATGATGACACGCGAATCTCGAGGAATTCTCGCAATATTTTTTGCAGCTGCAATGGCATCAGTGATATACCCGATTTGATCGACAAGATTCATTTCCATTGCATCCTTTGCAGAAAAAATTCGTGCGGATGCAATTTGTTTGAATTGTTTGTCATCTGGATGGCGATGTTTTTTCACCCGTGTCAGAAACTGATCTCCAAGTTGTCTGGTCATATCTTGCAACAATTCCTTTTCGCGTTGACTGGGCTTCCTGAAAGGTGAGCCCATATCTTTATTGTCACCTGATTTTGAAACTTGCATATCCACACCAATTTTATTCATCAATTCTTTCAATTGAAGATTAAACATGACAACCCCCACGGAACCGGTAATGGTTGTTGGATGTGCAATAATCATATCTGCTGGCAAAGCCACGTAATATCCACCGGATGCAGCGACATCCATCATAATGGCAATGACCTTTTTTCCGCTTCGTTCTTTAAAATCAATCAACTCATTATACATAATGTCACTGGCAGTTGCAGTACCCCCCGGGGAATTGATTTTAAGAATAATTGCTCGGACATCACTGTCTTTCTCCGCAAGACTTAATTGCGCCTTAAATTCTTGAACAGTACCTGGTTTTGTATGCATGAAGGCCTCTTGAGGTGTGCTGGACAGAAAACCTGTAATTGGAATCACAGCAATCTTTTCATAATTATTTCCCTGCAAAGTAACTTCCAGCAATGGATCTTCAGCATCAGGATATAATTTAATTCTGGTTGGACCACAGTTTGATATGAATAAAACAGAAAATCCAAAAATTAAACACATAAAAACGATTCTTGATAATTTTTTCATAGAAAAATCTCCTTATGATTAAAAAAAAATATATATGATCGTCCAACTTTGGTTTTTCCTGGCATATTTATTGCCCTCGTTGCCCTCGTTCCCACGCTCTGCGTGGGAATGCATCCTGGACGCTCTGCGTCCCGTGTTTATAATCGGACGTAGCATGTAAGTAAGTAGGCGATCATAAATTTTCGGGTATACAGAAGTTTTATCATATATGTAACAAAAGAATTGCAATCAAGTTAAAATGTATGATCCCGGTAATTGCAAGAACAGCGTAGGGCTAAAGCCCAA
>Ga0272440_1003251_pt1 | contig 12229 bp, 8 predicted proteins | sample SSMMMBAug17_FD_192440 | JGI IMG/M metagenome (GOLD analysis project Ga0272440, IMG submission 192440) | Marine sediment archaeal communities from Little Sippewissett salt marsh, Falmouth, MA, United States - SSM-MMB-Aug17 | ecosystem: Environmental > Aquatic > Marine > Wetlands > Sediment ... | reverse complement strand
AGAATAATAAGTTGCTGATTTTCTCTGTTCTTTATGCCGCGAATCCCTGGAATGAGTACGATGATTGTTAAAATGAAAATGATGACGTTTATTGGGAATGTATCTGTTAATATCTTCTGTCACCTTGCGTGCAATTTTTCCCAACTCAAGCTTTTCACCGTTATTGGGATTGACATATACATTACAATCCGCAATAATGGATTGTCCATATCGCATGGGATTGCGCATGTTGTTTTCCCATTTTTCCGAGAAAAAACCGGATCCATCATGCAAGTTGAGCAGCATATCTGATTCATCGATTAATTTTTTTAATATTTCTACCACCTTGGCTTCATATGTCTTTTTTCCACCCCCAGCAAAGTTTCGATTCATATCCACATTGACTGTACGTTTACCCAGCAAAATGGAATAAAAATTGGCACGCGGCACCACAATTAAATTGCCTTTAAGCAAAGACATGTCAACATATTGATCTGCCGACAAAAAACCACCGGGCTCATCTCCCTGTATGCCGCCAATCAACATCAGGGTTTTTCCTGGCTTTTTTCCATGAATCTTAAACACGTGAAGTTCATGGTTGGTGCCTTCGAAATAAACATTATTATGCTCATTTTCAGCACATACAAGCGAGAAGAATGCCATACTTACAATACACAAGCTTATGCAGGTTAAGTATTTATTACAGATTATATATTTTTTCATAATGAGATCCTATTATTGCTTAGGAGTGCTCGAAAAATAAGTTCTTCATTTGCAAAAGTCAGCAGGCAAGTCAGACTTGTCCAATTGGGAAAAATTATTTTTCGAGATTTCCTTAATAATTTATAATTCTATATGAATTGGTACGGTTTTATTTACCAACTTATGACCATGCTTTGAATAAACAAGAATGGTCGCTTCAGTAAAATCGCCAAGATGTTCAACATCCTGAATGCGATGACGAACAGTTTTAAACCGCGCTACATAAAATGGCCTTCCTTTTCTAAAATTAACCGGCCGACCATATCGTAACTTTATAGAAGGATATGCCACAGCATCGTGGTCATTTTTAAGTATGACAAAGGTTGTGCCGGAAATGGCTTTTCTTGCCTTCACAATATTTCTCAAAATAAAACTAAACCCGATCCGATTATCGTTTTTATTTATAATTAATTTTATATCGGTTGCCCGCACTTTTTGATGATAACGAATTGTGGTTTCAAGCTCTTTTTGTTCTACAGGAATAACATCGATACTTTCCGAAATCGAAAAATCATATTGTCGTCTATAGTGATATGGCTCGGAAAAAATGGGCCGATAATGACCCGTATCGTAAATATTCGAATCTGAAAGAATTTGATATTCATTTTCAGGCAACTCACGACATGGCATTCTAATAATGCCTTTATCGCCATAAATGGCCTGTCGAATGGCTACTTTTTCAAACAGTTGTTTGTTTTCTTGAGAAATCTTTAAATATAGTTGGCCCATTATCATTGTTGATAGAACAGCAATTATGCAAATTATCACGCCAAGAAATATCCTTGCACGTAAATATTTGATTGTCTTAATCTGACCATTCACACCTATCATAAGAATGGTCCAACCTTTTCGTTTGGAAACTTTTTTACTTATCATAGACTATTCCAGTATTCTCGATAAATTTTCCATTGACCATCATCATATTTCAGAATCAGGGTTTTTCTACCATAGGCAGAAAACATATTGGATTTATAGGATTGGTTAAAATAAACTTTCGCCCTATTTTTATATTTTTTATAAAATTGTATGGTTATTTCTTTTCTAGCGACTTCGATAAATTGATATTTCTTGTTCAGTCGATCTTTATATTTTATCCATTGTTTTTTATTCTTGTTTTGTGATCTGAAACTATCTGCATAGAACTGACCATACTGCTCAATGTTTTTTGATCCCCAGGCTTCAAGCCAGTTATCAACCATTTGAGTTATGATTGATTGATCATGAACAACATGCGCTTCAACAAGCTTTTTGGATGATGATGAAATTAATGGGTGGGATTGTCCAGCAAGACTCGATGATGCGATAAGTAAGGGGTAATTATTGACTGTTTTTACATTGGCTGTTTGATATTCCTCACCAACAATTCGCCATTTCTCTTTATAACGCACGATAAAATATTTTTTCTTACCTGCCATGTATGCTTTGGGGGAAATATTTTGCATATTTGTTTTTTGGTAAACAGATCCTGATGAAACAATTTGATCCACCAATACCACATAAATGCGATCATGTTTAAGAATAATGGGATGTGTATACTGAATAACCGCTTCAGGGTAAAGTGCCTTTAGGTCTGTTCTCAATTGTATCCATTTTTCCCACCATTTAGGAATATAATCTGAAATATAGTTGTAATGTGAAAAATAAGCCTTGGCATCACCATACATTAATAAGTTCTCAAGGGTCCTTAAGAATTGAATTAATGAAATGCGTACAGGTTCATTTTCATCTGGATTCACATATTTAATGCGTTTTTGAATAATAATGGGAGTATGATGTAAATCAATATATTTGTCTAGTGCGTCAATATCTTCATTAACCATTGCCACACAGCCGTTGGTATCTCTAGCTTTTAATTTTTTATTGGTTCCATGAACCCAAATAGCACTGCCATTCTTACCTGCAAAACGATCCATGTAGTTGGGGTAATCTGTTGGAAACGCACGGGTTCCATAAATTGGGGTGAGGTCTCTTTTTGTGAAGCGATTGTTGAAAAAATAAACGCCTTCAGGAGTTTTGCGATCTCCCGACTGTTTTTTGGATCCTTTATTTTCACCGGTTGAACATCGAAATCGTTTCAATTCCCTGAATTGACCATCATATGCATACACAAACAAAGTCTGACTTTCCTTTTCCACAAGTAGCAGGTAGTCCACAGAACGGTTTGTCCCCATTGCAATCAATGAACTGGGTATAATTTTTTCGGCATTGACCGTTACACAAAACAGCAAATATATACCCAAAGGCCAGAACAAATATGCCCGACGATTTCTTTTTTTTCTAAACTCTCTCAACAATTTATCCTCCTTACATGATAAGTTCATCACTTATCCACCTTACCTTTACAAAAATTTTAGATTATATTACCAATTATTTAATTTGTCAAATCTTTGTTTTGCGCTACACTAATTTGACACCCAACTTCAATGCCTAATTCCAGGCTAGCATTTCCACAATTAATGGATATTTCTAATAATCCTTTACTTCCGATAATTGCTAAGACCTCTCCTTTACGTACCTGCTCATAATTGCTGGCAATGCCTTGAATCAACAGATTGTTTACATAAATCGTGATTTTACGCTTGACATCCAGGTTCAGGTCTTCTTTAGAAATATTTGTGATCAGGTTGCCAAAACGATCTGTCATGATAACCTTACCCACAATTTGATCTTTTTGTATGACCGGATGAATATCTGATATTTTGACAAGTTGATGGGTTGGTATCGTCTTACCTAGTTTATTTAAACTCAAACCTTTTGATAAGTGAGCCGCTACAGGTGCGAAAATATCTCGTCCATGAAAGGTACTGCATACATGAGATAAATAAAACTGAGAATCAGTGATATGAACAGGTAAACATTTATAATTTTTAATAATAAATGTCAGTATACCATTGTCCGGTGCCAAAAAAGAATAATCATTTGCCTGAAGTGCAATTATCCGTCGATCAGTGCCAACTCCTGGATCAACAACAGCAACATGAACCGTGTTTTTGGGAAAATACGTATGGGAAAACCAGAGCATATATGCTGCCTGGACAATATTCTGTGGGGTAATGTTATGGCAAATATCAATGACGTTCGCTTTCGGATTGATTGAAGCAATCACCCCCTTCATGACTCCGACATATTCATCACATAAACCAAAATCTGTTAACAATGATATGCAAGATACTTTCATAATTCATGGAATCGTCAAGAAAACAGGCAGAATGCCCATATGATGTAAATTTTCGATTACTTGTAAAATCATATAAAACAACAGAAACCACATGGACTCCAGCATGGCTTTAATAAAAATGCGTGGTTTGACAGGATATTCTTCAATATCATTATAATGCTTGAAGTCCGGTATCCATCTCGGTGTTTTTTTTGCATAAGCCTCAAATGTTTTTCCATATCTGGCTTTTAATTTCGATTCTTCTTCATCAACAACTGATGGATAGAATACACAAAACAAAACGACCATTAACGTTAGCGCAAGTAAATTTTCTGTAGCAAGACCTAGTCCAATCGTGCCAATAAAACTAAAAACATATAATGGATTTCGCACCAATGAATAGGGACCATATTGAATGAGTCGATCGTCTTTATATCCGCTAATATAAACAAAACACCATATTCGACCTAGAGTTGTGATAACGACTAAAATGAATCCAAGCCATTGAATCATCATATCAAAAAATGTATATTCACGCCATGAATGTGATGAGAACAACAATATTAATAATATTGTCGTTACGATCAATTGCGTATACCAGATACGGTTTTTTACAAAAAATTGCATGTTTTTCCTAAAGTGGGTAACTTATTTTTAATCTTTAATTAGTTATTGTTTGACATATATTTTTTTATTTTATACAATAATTGATTAAAAATTCAAGAGAAAATATTATAAATGGTACTAAACAAACAAGACATTCAGCAATATATATCACATTCGCCACCATTAATTGAGCAACTTACAGACCCAAAAATTCAGATTCAGCCCAACGGCATTGATTTAACCCTGGATAAAATCTATTCGTTCAATGGCATTGGAAAAATCGACTTTTCAAATGAGAACAGACAACTGCCTCAAAAGAGCCATCTGCCATTTAACAATGATGGTTATATCAAGCTTACACCTGGCGTATATGGTGTCAGTTTCAAGGAAATAGTGAATTTGCCTGATCATATCATGGCATTGGGACGTCCCCGATCCAGCTTAATTCGCATGGGCGCATCAGTGGTGACAGCCGTTTGGGATGCAGGTTATCGGGGCAGAAGCGAGGCCATGCTCTCTGTTCATCATCATGAGGGGGTCACTATTTTTGAAAATGCGCGTTTGCTTCAACTTGTTTTTCTTCAGTTGACAGGAAAAACAGGCGCTTATGACGGCATATACCAGGGAGAGAATATTCAATAAAATTTTTGTAATGGGAGCAATCCAATGACTATGCTATTAAAAAAAGGGAAAACCATTCCAAAAATTTATCTATTAACATTCATATATTCCTGGGCAATGCTTATAGGGTGTTCTACACAAGAAGACACTATGATTAAAGGACAATTTCATCCTTCACCTGTTTTCCAATATAAACCCAAGAAATTCAGTAAAAATCAATACCGTATTTACGATGCGACTGGCAAACAAGCTTCTCTAAAAAGTATCGTTTATCAGATTGGCCTTGTTCAAGTTGTTTTTTTGGGAGAAATGCACAGTGATCCTGTCGCCCATTATCTTCAAGAAATAATTTTGCGTAAAACAACAGATCGCTATTGGAACAATGCATATTCTTCTAAAAGAAGACAACTTGTTTTATCAATGGAAATGTTCGAGCGTGATGTTCAAATGGTACTGGATGAATATTTATTGAATATAATAGATGAACATCATTTTTTATCATGTGTCCGTCCATGGCGAAATTATTACCAGGATTATCATCCATTGGTTAAATATGCCCGAAAGAATAATCTGAAAGTACTTGCAGCCAATGCTCCCCGAAGATATGTTCATCGTGTCGCGCAGCAAGGCCAGCTGGCTTTGAACGATTTGTCTGCCATTGCAAAAACCTGGATTGCGCCTTTGCCCATAAAACCACCATCAGAAAATATGAAAAAAATTTTTCAAGAACTTCAAATAAATGGGGCGATGATGAGACTGGCACATAAGAATATTTCCGGGAAGTCCCATATTCTTGATGCACAAAATCTTTGGGATGCTACAATGGCTTATAGTATTGATGAAGAATTATCGAATACACCAAGAGCATTGATCCTTCATTTAAATGGATATTTTCACACGCTTTCAGGCACTGGTATACCAGAACATTTGATTCACTATCGTCCTGATGTGCGAATGATGGTAATTAATATTGTTCGAAACGACAGTTTTCCTGAATTTAATCCACAGCTGAAAAACAGTGGTGATTTTGTCATCATAACAGATCCAAATATTGGGAGATAAATTATGCCAGTTTATGAACTTGACAAATGGCAACCTGAAATCCATGAAACCGTATATATCGCACCCGGTGCAATAGTGATTGGTCAGGTTCGCATAATGAAAAATGCATCCATATGGTTTAATACTGTGGTTCGGGGTGATACAGACTTAATTACCATTGGTGAGGAAACCAACATTCAGGATTTGTCTGTATGTCATGCAGATCCGGGAAAACCGCTTACAATTGGCAATAAGGTAACCATTGGCCATCGATGTGTGGTTCATGGGTGTACAATTGAAAATGATTGTCTCATCGGTATGGGAGCCATCGTGATGAATGGTGCAACCATCGGTCGGGGTTCAATTATTGCTGCCGGTTCAGTTGTTCTGGAAAATACACAAATTCCACCCCTGTCTTTGGTTACTGGCGTACCGGGAAAAATCAAAAAAACATTTGAAAATGATATTATTGCTTTGAATCATCTACCTGCTGATGTTTATACTGCACGTGCACAGGATTATTTATCTATATTTAAAGAGATTCCCCAGTGATATCCGAAACCAGTGTAGGGGCGAACCTTGTGTTCGCCCTCCAGACAAAAACCGTTATCAAACCTATGTTCGAGAATGAATTAGAAACCTTTGCCTTCGGTCATAGGTTCGCAAACGATTGTTGTCAGGAGGGCGAACATAAGGTTCGCCCCTACATTGATTTCTAATATAGGTTTGGTTTCGGTTTTTGTTTGAAGGCGAACATAAGGTTCGACCAACCAGACGAATAACAAAATAATTACTACGATATACCCGAAAATTTATGATCGCTTACTTTTCCCATCGTAGAAACCATTTATTTGGGTGAAGACCTCTGTCCACTCTGCAAGATAAATAAGATTTCTACGAAAAGTAGTGAATTCTCTGGTTTGTGCCACTACTTTTCCATTTTTTTTCACTATACAGTGTACAAACATCGTTCTTTTTATGAACGTCCAGCCCTGCAACACATATTGCTACAGACCCCTACAGACTATATTGAATAATATGAACAATTGTCGTACTATTATTTTTTTATGTTTGGGAGTGCCCTTGAAATGGTCATGAAAGTTTATTGTTGATTTATTAAATTATTTTTGATTGCATTTTTATAAATATATGTTAATTAAGAATCTCATAAAAAATCGAACAATCGCCCAGAAATGATGCGTTTTTTACAAAACATTCAATTCTTGAGATGTGGATATCGAAATATCATAACTGAATCGGAGATATGATCATAATATTCAATCAACACACCATTATTAGACTAGTTTTCAATATTTTGCTTTTAAACCATGCTAAACAAATATTATTTTATAATTATAAATCATTATTTAAAAAGGAGTTTATTAATGATTAAAAGGCATTTTTTGGCAATTGTAGCAATGTTTTTAACGATTGCGGCAAATCAGGCATGGAGCGCTGGTTTTGCGCTCTACGAAAACAGTTCACGAGGCACCGCCATTTGTGGCGCATTTGTTGCCCGGGCTGATGATGCATCAGCTCTGTTTTACAACCCGTCAGGTATTACACAGCTTGAGGGCCGACATATTTCAAATGGTGTCAATACCTATACCGGTTTGGTTGACATTCATTATCCGGGCGGTGGTATTGAAGCTGTTATGGACAAAACCTGGTTCGTTCCCAATTTCTATTTTAGCCAACAGGTGACTGATAAAATGTGGGTTGGCCTGGGATCCTTTGCACCCTTTGGTCTGGGCAATAAATATAGGGAAAACTGGTATGGACGATACAACATGTATCAAGCTGAAATTTCTTGCATGGAAATCAATCCCAATATTGCCATTAAAGTGACTGATTCTTTTTCTATTGCCTTTGGTATGTCCCGACAGAGCTTTGAATTATTAAATAAGAGAAAACTTAAACCAAAGAACCTTGTTGTTCAAGGTTTAACAGATCTTGGTGTTGGAGATGCAGAATTAATATATGAACAGCAGTATGCTGAATATTTTAATGCAATGTCAGATATTGATATGGAAGTAAACCTTGATAAGCCCGCTTATAGATTCAATCTTTCTTTTCGCTATAACGTGAATGACAAAGTGTCCATCGGTGGTAACTATCGTTCAAAAGTGTCTTACACCCTATCAGGAGATGTGGAATATAAAAATTTACCCTCTCAGAGCAATACATACAGTGATGATATTAATGGTTTTGTATTACTATTAAATAATACATTAACAAATGACAAGCTAGATGTAGATATATCACTACCTGATATATATGTTTTTGGTATCGCCTATCGGGTAAATGATCAATTAACTGTTGAAGCTGATATTGTTCGAACCCAATGGTCAACTTATGATAGACTAGAATATCATTTTCATAATGAAGTGGGGCATCAAGTTGACAAAGCAGAGTGGAGCAATGTTAACTGCTACCGCTTTGGTGCAGAATATCAAGTCAACCCAAAATTGACAGCCAGACTTGGTTATCTTTTTGATGAATCCCCATTGCATGATGATTATATTGATTTTTCTTTACCGGGTAACGATAGACATTTGTTTACCGCTGGTTTTGGATATAAATACAAAAAATTCATTATTGATGGTCATTATGGGCTTGTTATATGTCTTGATCGGGATAATCGCAGAAACTTGAATCCCAATGCATATATCGATTTTGATTGGCAACATAGAAATTCAAAAACCCATCAGTTAGGCTTTAATGTTTCTTATGTTTTTTAAATATTTTATATAACAAGGAGAACAATAATGAGTAAAAATTCTAAAAATAATTATTTGATGTTTATCATTAAAGCCTTGATGGCATTTATCATAATTAGCTGTTTTTTTTCAGCCTGCGAAAATTCGGATAATACTGAACCACAAGAGGTCAGTTTGGACGGTATGGCTGTTGCTGGTGCCCCAATTAATGGAAAAGTGATTGTAAGGGATCAGGTCGGTCGTTTGACAAGTTGCATCATTGAAAAAGATGGTTCTTTTTCAGTCGAAGTAACTGGATATGACCCTCCGTTTGTTCTATGGTCCAACGGAGATGTTAATGGAAAAGCGGCCAAATATTATTCATTGTCAAAAGAACCGGGTTATGTGAATGTCAACCCCATGACACATGCAGTCCTTTTAGTTGCATTAAACAAAGATCCAGAAGAACATTTTGACTCCAGTTATGCCCCCCCTGATGATGAAGAACTGAATGATGCGAAACAACACCTAAATACAATAATTCGTCAAGTAGTTGAGGAATCCGATTCGAGCGATTTGGGTGATGACTTTGATGTCATGACCTATGAATTTGAAGCCGACAAAAAAGGCTTTGATCGTGTTTTGGAATCATTTGAAGAAGTGGTTGTAGACGATATAGTAATTTTTCGTCCAAAAAATGTCTATTTAAACCCTATTGATGCCGTTGAAGATCCTTATAAAGATGCTTTATTTGTTTTAAATATGTCATCACCAAATAAAGATGTTCAGTTTGCAGAACCTGAAAATATTGAAAAAATTGTAGAAAAAAACTTTTCAACGACCAATCAATTTCCAGACAGTTTTATTTGGGGCACATCAACTGCTTCACAACAAGTAGATAGCAACAATACAAATAACGATTGGAGTAAGTGGGAAGAATTAAAACGTATCAGTAATGAAACTTCCAGTTCTGAAGGTCCGAACCACTGGAACCTTTATGCATCTGATTTTGATATTGCTAAAAAAATGGGGGCCAATGCATTATGTATTAATTTTGAATGGAGTAAAATAGAACCAAAACCAGGTCTTTATAATAGTGAAGTTATCCAGCACTATCATGCTATGCTTGATGCACTCGTTGAAAGAAATATCAAGCCCATTGTTAGCTTGCAACATTTTTCACTTCCATTGTGGATTCACGATCCAACTCCACAGGATTCTGGTGTGAGTCTACCTGGTTGGAATGATAATAGTTCAAATCCTTATATTGTTGAAAGAATTGTTCAATTCACACGTGATATGGCGAAAGAATTTGGTTCAAAAGTAGATTGGTGGATTACAATCAATGAACCCATGACAGTTTATTCCAAAGGTTACCTCACAGGAGATTTTCCACCAGGTATTGGCTACAAAAATGAACCACATGCATTGCAAAAACCCTTTCCTGTTGGATATCATAATAATATATTGGAAAACTTAAACAGTGTTTATCAAAACAAGGCTTATGGAATAAAGGCAGGTATTCAGGCAGCGAAAGTCGTTCTGCCCAATATGATTCGTGCTCATGTCCGCATGTACGATGCGATTAAACAATATGATACTTTTGATGCTGATGGCGACAACAAAAAGTCTATGGTATCAATTTCAAAAAATCATGTTTTATTCAGAAAATGGGGAAATGACCCACAAAGTATCGCAGCATATGAACAAATAGAATACATATGGAATCAATTGTTCTGGAATGCTGTCATTACTGGTCAGCTGGATTCTGATCTGGATCAAATATCTGATGAAACCTTATCGGGGGATTTTCCAAAAGTAGATTATATTGGTTTCAACTATGATTCACAACGAGATGTTGTTCCTGCGGGTGTTGAAGAGGCATATACTGTGCTTGGCTTTGATGCTTCAGAACTTGATTTTTTCAAAGGATTTCCTGTTGATACCTCAGTTAGCGGTGAAGCGCTCAATCCATTATTGATGGGCAATAATTATGATTGTCTTGGATGTGAAATCTATCCAGAGGGTATTAAAGACGTTATTGCATCCTATTCTGAAAAATATAATGAAGAAAACCTGCCAATCTTGATTACAAATATGGGTACTGACAATGATCTGGATCAACCGGGCTTTATTGTTGACATGCTTGAAAACATTGGTGAAGCTCTTTCCAATGGTCATAAAATTATTGGATATCTACATTATGCTTTAATTGATGGGTTTGAATGGGAACATGGTTTTGGACAAACATTTGGTCTGGTTAGCGTTGATGAAAACAAAAAGAGAATTATAAAAAGTTCAGGAGAGGCATTCTCAAATATTATTTTAAATAATGGTGTCGTTCCTGCCTTAAAAGAAAAATATGGTACCATTGATTCCCCTGCAAATATTCATGATGATAAATCACTTTGTACTGCTAAATTAAACCTGCCAGATGACAGTAAATTATCAGAGAATTGGGAAACTGCTCTGGATGAAACAAAAGGTTCTGTCACATGGACAATTGTCAAGTCTGGTGAATCTATTACTGTATCGGGTAAAGGTCAATATGGAATTGATGTATCTGGAAACAATGTAACGGTTACATTTCCATTTGAAAACATTACTGCTAGTGTTGCTGGCGAAGCTGTATTCTATACAGCAACTGGAACAGCATCAACTGACAGCCCCCCAATGACGTCACAATACTCATATATTTATGATGGTTTGCAACAAACATATACTATTCTTGTAGACAATCCGACATGGCAGAATCTTATCGATCCCTATCCTCTTGAAGGTCAGGCTATTTCAACGCTCATTAGCGGAAGCGGTATCACTGGTGGTGGCGATGCAACTAAGTGGGAAGCAAAGTTAAATGGTGATGAGGGAACCTTATCCTTTGAAATTACTGAAAAAACAGAAGAATCAATCATAATTCTTGGAAAGGGTACTTATAAAGTGTCTGCAGCGGGGAATGTCGTTGAAGTCTCATTTCCATTTGAAAATGTTTCTGCAACAGAAACCAATGCCGAGTTATCATTTACAGCGACCGGCACTGCAAGAATTGAATCGATGAATTTGGAATCAGGCTATACCTTTAAGATGGATGGTGAAAACTGTACTTATGAAATTTCAGTTGATGATCCAGTGTGGCAAAGTTTGTTGCCCACTCATCCCATTACTGGAAATGCTGAGGTTACAGCTATTGAAGATAAACCCGGTCCATCAGTGAAAAAGGGCGATAGTTCACCATTAACAACAATTCAGATCAACGAACTGAATGTACTTTTCCGAAAGAATGGCACATTCTCTCTATACAAAGGTGCAGATCAAGTACTAAACAGTCTGGGCGATCCCAAAAACAATGGTGGTATACTGTGGC
>Ga0272440_1003250_pt1 | contig 12230 bp, 10 predicted proteins | sample SSMMMBAug17_FD_192440 | JGI IMG/M metagenome (GOLD analysis project Ga0272440, IMG submission 192440) | Marine sediment archaeal communities from Little Sippewissett salt marsh, Falmouth, MA, United States - SSM-MMB-Aug17 | ecosystem: Environmental > Aquatic > Marine > Wetlands > Sediment ... | reverse complement strand
TGAAATTGAGATCGTTCTCGACCTGCAAGACCCAATAAAACAGTTACTGATAATTTAATACCAGCTTTTTTTGCCTTAACAGACTTTTCAATAATGTATGCAGAATCACCTTTTTTGCGTACTTTTTTCAGGGTTTCATCATCACCAGATTCAAGTCCAAGATATGCTATTTTTAATCCAAGTTCTCTCAGAGTTTTGAGTTCATCTAAAGATTTCATAGATAAACTTTTGGCATTAGCGTAAACCCCAACACGTTCAATCCAGGGTAACTGTTTTTTTATTTCCTTTAAAATAAAGACAAGACGTTTTTGAGGGATTATCATTCCATCGCCATCGCAAATAAAGAGTCTTCGATGATTTCGAAAATGCTTTGCTGCATAAGCAATGTCCTGTAAAATGATATCATCTTTTTTTATTTTAAAACGTACACCTTTGTAAGCAGCACAAAAAGTGCATTTATTATGGGAACATCCCACAGTGGCCTGTAATAAAATACTGTTTGCTTCACTAGGGGGACGAATCATATTTCCTTCGTAATGCATGGTTCTCCTTTAAATATTTTTAATTATAATATAATTACAATCATTAATTATGTAGCGTTAAGCTCTTATTGAAATCAAGTTAAAATGTCAGGTTAAAAAAGTCAATAATTTCTTAGTTTATCATAAAACATGGCTTGTTGATAAAAATCGACAATATTTTATTTCGATAAATGTAAATAGTCTCGACAAACAAAGCCATTTCTGTTATAGTCTTAATAATTGATATAGAAATAAAGAGCTAAATGTTCAGTATTATTTAATATTAATCATTATTACTTAATATGGAATTCTTTTAGCATTTTAATTTTTTACATTAAAATTTTTCATTTCAACATCGAAAAGGTGAATTCGATGTTAGAAATTTTTTAAAATTTCACCATAAAATAAAAAAAGGTAACAATGAGTAAAGGAACAGTAAAATGGTTCAACGAAAACAAAGGCTATGGTTTTATTACACCTGAAGATGGTGGAAAGGATCTCTTTGTTCATCATTCGGAAATAAGAAGCGGTGGGGGACGTGCAAACCTCGCTGATGGACAGACAGTAGAATATGAAGTGGGACAAGGGCAGAAAGGCCCATGTGCTAACAATGTCGTTCCAGTATAAATACTTTGAATAAAAGTGTTGAACCACATAACAAAACGCTTTAGTGGATGGCGATAATATGCGCTAAACTCCAAATTTAAGACAAAACAATTTGTTAAAAATAAGAGTTCAGCCCTGGTAATATCGCCACCACTTAGCTTTTTCGATAATATTAAAATCAAAAATTATGGGAACTTAATAAAAAAAGAAAAGACGAAGATAAGGAAAAGCTTCGGCTATTCAATTAACGAAAAAATCTGTTTTAACTCTAAATTTTTTGCTTCCTTATAAACTAAATCATAATTAACATTCAAAATTTTACTAATATCATAAAGACTTTTTGATCCATCACAATAAAAAATCAACCATAAAATAATCTCTAAAGTAGAAATTGTTGCGCCTTTTGTAATTGCCCCACCAGTTTTAGGATATAAAGAATGCTTTGATAGCATAACTTCACAATCAGGATACAGGTTTTTATAGATAATATTCTTATCCATTTTATTAACAAGATCTAAGTACAATTTTAAACTATCAGTAATATAATCTGGCTTAACAAAATCAAGATTATCTAAGGATGTATGGTAGTATGGATATTCATAATATTTATCTTTTGTAATAGTAACGCAATTTATTCTAAATCCTTGGGATGAATACTGCCTTTCATCACTTCCAATTATAATAAATGGATAGGTAATAAATTCTTTTTTGTTTTCTTTAAAAACATCTTCAACCATAGAATTAATATAATTGTCTGATTGATAGCTTTGTTTATATCCAAATGAACCAGGTCCTCCAACTGTAGTAATAACTAAACCAGTATCTATTTTTTTTATTTTTTCTTTTTTAAATGAACAATAAGTAATGGCTCCGATTGTTTCTGGTATAAAAATAATGCGATAACTAAAATTTAAGTTCTTTTTTTTTAACTCAGCAGCTAAAAAAGCAGTTAACAATAAGCCACTTAAATTATCGTTTGCCAATGAAGGATGGCAAAAGTATGTTGAAATCAAATATTCTTTTTCTATACGCCCCTTAATTAAAACCTCTCCAATAAGGAGTTTTCCTGGTTTTAATGAAGAATCTATCATTATTTCATAGCTATCATTTTCATTAAATTTTTTTTTATAATCATTATATGACAAACAAAATCCAAAGTTAGACTGATAATAGGATGTTCTATATGGAATTGCATCTGGTAACTCTTTTATGTAGTGTAAATGATCCTTTAATTCATTAAATGGAAGCCTACATTTAACAGGTTTACTATAGCTCATTACATGAATATTACTTTTTTTAAAGTCAATAATTTTTTCACCTTCAGCATTTTTTATCCATGCATCTTGTATATTCCACTCCTCTGGTATTTCCCAGTCAAATACTTGAGTACCAGAATTATATTCTGATATTTCAATTGGAACAATTTCAGATAATATTTTAAGAGTTTCTCTACTTCCTTCTCCAGTAATACTTCTGTTAATAGGAAATAATCTTTTTAAATACTTATCAATATCTTTATTAATTTTTTTCCAATCCATATTTCCTTCTTTTGAAATCAGTTTTTTTCTTTGATTTTTAATTTTTTAAAATTATCTTGCATACTATACCAATTTTTATTATAAATCAAATTATAGAGCGGTTTTATTAAGAATATTTTTTATAACGAATGTTCATTATTATTGTGTGATTGAAATTTTTTATACCAAATGCTCATTATTTTGTAAAAAAATAAGTTTTTTTATAACGAATGTTCATTATTTTTTTGAGTTTGTTTAAATTATAAAATATTTCTTTTTAAAAGGAGATGAATATGAACAAACAGTTCGATAATCTTTTTACATTTTCCTGGGAAGACTTGCATGAAGCGGCCATAAATGAAGGATTAATACCTGTTGGATATACATGTAGTTATGTACCACCAGTTTTGCTATCAGCAGAACTTTTATATCCATTCAGGGTCAATGCAAGAAACGTTAATGGTACTGAAATTGCGGATATATATTTATCTCAAGTAACATGCTCATATACGAGAAGTATTTTAGAATATGCAATGGATGATCAATTAGATTTTCTTCAAGGATGGGTCTTTGCCGCTGGATGTGATCATCTTAGAAGGTTGTATGATAACTTACAATACCTTCTAAAGCCTGATTTTTGTCACATTATTGATGCTCCTCATAAAAGTGGTTCAGATGCTATTGCCTGGTATGAAAAAGAACTTAGAAGTTTAACAAAAAAACTCTCTGAACATTTTGAAATAGATATTAATACTTCTACTATAGCAAAAAAAATAATAGAATATAATACACTAATGAAGTCATTGAAACAGATTTCAGATTATCGAAAACTGGAATCACCGCCTTTTACAGGCACTGAATTTCATAAGCTTATGACAGCAGTATGGACATTGCCTGTTAATACCAGTCAAAAAATCGTTAATAATATAAAAGAAAAGCTTGATAAAAGATCACCTCCAAAAGGCTTTCGAGCTCGCGTTCTTGTTATTAGTAGTGTAATTGATCAACATGAATGGATTGACTGTATTGAAAAAGTTGGAGCACTCGTTGTTGCTGATCGCTTTTGTACAGGTTCAATACCTGGAATTGAGCTTTATCCTGAAACTGATAATCCATTTAATGATATTGCTTCACACCTACTAAAAACAAATTCCTGTCCAAGAATGATGGATACTTTTGAAAATCGTATAGCATTGATTTTAAAAACAATCCAAACTTATCATGTAGATGGTGTCATCATAGCACCAATGAAATTTTGTGATATTTGGGGTGTTGAGACTACTCAATTAATGATGTCATTAAAACAAAAAAATATACCATTCTTACGCCTGGAAAGAGAGTATGGAGTTTCAGGAGAAGGACAATTACAAACACGTGTTCAGGCTTTTTTAGAACAAATGAAACTATAGGAGTCATGAGATATGGGTTTACTATCAAGTTTTACAGATGAAATTGTTTATTATAAAACATATGTTAAGAACTACAAAAATATTATTCAAATGCCTATTCGTCATGGTCCGATTCAAACATATAATAATTTAAAAAAATATCCCTGGCTATGGCAATTAGCAAAAGTTAATCGACTATTGGATATTGTTACCAGAGGACGCTCAGGCAACTATAGAAAAGCCAGTGCTGCTGTTGTTGAAAAAATAGTTCCTAGCCTAATGAGTCTATTGGATAATATTAACATAAATACTGATCGACTTGTTTTACATGAAGATATGGTACCTCCAGAAATTATTTCTGCCATGGGACTTACTACCTGGATGTCTGAGTTATTAGGTATATTATTACCTATGGTTGATTCTCATTCTGTAGAAAAGTACATTGATATTGCAGAAAATGCAGGTATTCCCTCTGATGTTTGTAGCCTTCCAAAAACCACTATGGGCATTATTTTAAACTCAGAAGTTCCTCCTGTAAATGCAATTTTATCTTCCAATTCTCCCTGCGATGGAGGGATGGCATCTTATCAGTTGATAAAAAACAAACTCAAAATTCCGATGTTCCAATTAGATGTGCCTTATAATTTTTATAATGATAATGCAGTTGAGTATTTTACAAATGAACTAAAAAAGATGATTTCCTGGTTAGAAGAACATACACCAGGTAAAATGGACTGGGATCGTCTAAGAGAAATTTGTGAAGAACGTAACCGCATGACAGAATATGAACTTGAACTTTGGGAAATAATAAGACGAAGACCAGCTCCAATTGCTGCTGAGGCAGTTTTTCTTAGTCATCTTTGGTGTTTTAATATAACTCCAGGAGATCCAAGTGGAACAGCATTATTTAAATATTTAGTAGAATTGGCCAATGAAAATGTAAAAAAAGAAATTGCAGCAATTCCCAATGAAAAATATCGTGCAGTTTTATGGAACCCACCTTTTCTCCACTTCATTGACCTTTTCTCTTGGGCAGAGCAGCAATATGGACTATCAGTGATCATAGATAGTATGTCCTATAATCGTCAACCTTTTATAGATACAAAATCAGAAGATAGTATGCTCAAAGGACTTGCACATAATATTATGACAGGACCAATGGCAAGACATACCAGAGGACCAGCTGAAAATTATTTTAATGATATGTTTTATATGTATACATATTTTGATTTAGATATGATTTTAATTGCAGGACATATAGGATGTAAAAATACCGCTGCACTTAATGGAATTTTGAGGGAAAAATGTCGCAAAAAGGGGATTCCACTGCTTATAATTGATTACGACCTTTCAGATCCACGTGTAGTAACACATGATGGTATTATTCAACAATTTGATAGATTTATGGAAAATATAATGAAAGAGAGACGTTTATAATGCAAAATAAATATTATGCAGGATGTGATATTGGCTCTACTACCGGCAAAGCAGTCATTTTAAACAGTGATGGTGTGAAAGGAATGGCAGTATGTGCGAGTGAAATTGATCCAGAAAAGACAGCTATAAAAGTTTTAGAAATGGCATGTAAAAAAATTGATGACATAAATGATCCAAAAGATATAAGCTATATTGTTGGAACAGGATATGGTCGTCGAGAAGTACCTTTTGCCAATGAAAATATTTCTGAAATTACATGTCATGCCATGGGTGCTTTTACCTGTCAACCTGATACACGAACAATAATAGATATTGGTGGGCAAGATGTCAAAGCCATTTCAGTTGGTGATAATGGGGAAGTTATTGATTTTAGTATGAATGATAAATGTGCTGCTGGAACAGGGAGATTTTTTGAAATGATGGCGCATATTTTTCGAATGGATTTGACTCAGTTTTCCGAATTATCCCTTGAAGCAAAAAAAATTATTCCAGTAACATCTCAATGTAGTGTTTTTGCAGAAACAGAAGTAATTACACTATTGGCAAAACGTAAAAAAGCAGCTGAAATTGCTGCCGGTATTCAGGCTTCTGTAGCAAAAAGGTGTTTTACTTTATTAAAAAAGACTGGCATAACCCCCCTTATTACTATTACAGGTGGATGCTCAAAAAACAGAGGTTTGATAAAAGCTTTGGAAAAAAAGCTTAGAGTTAGTATTTATTCTTTAGAACTTGATCCGCAGCTTATGGGTGCCTATGGAGCTGCAATAATAGCTAAGAAAAATAAAGAAACCACTATTTAAAAATTTTGTATAGTAGTTCCTTTATTATTATTAATTTGGAATATAATTATTTCTTTTTAGCAAGTGTTATAAATTCAATTTTTTCCATTGCTAATTCAATATAAAAACGATGCATATCATTAATCACAAAGACGATCCTACGATGATCATTAAAATCATTTTCAGGATGAAGACTTATTGAACTATTAAGAGCAAGAGCTTTTGGTTGTCCAAAAAACGATGTGAGATCGTATTTATTTTCCACCATACGCATTGTATGTCCCAAAATTTGATTGGTCATTTCTCCAATACTATCTGGTACTTCATTTGTAGTATGATCTTTTGCAAGTTCTTCCTCAGGCAATCCCATTGCAGTCATATAACCTTTATATAAAGACAGAGCAGATCCTCCTGAAAAATTTGCTACACATAACCCATTATAATCACCACTAAACTGAACAAAACAGCCAATATCTGGTCGCAAGCTTACTCCTGGAATACTCTGAATCGTTGTAGAAAATTTAATTTTCTGTTTAGTACTTGATTCTAAAACTTGCTTAACTGAATTAAAAAATGTTGCGGCAACTACATCAATTGCGGAAGCACGGTTGTCCATGATTTTCCTTTCTTTACTTAACAATGGGCTAAAGGTGTCAAAAGCCCAAAATTAAATGAATTATTTTATTTTATCATTTTTTAAAGGTGATTGCTGTTGATTTTTTCCTGCATTTTCATTTTCAAAAGATACTTTCTGAGCATTTCCTAAATCAGGTAATAATTTTGTTGAAATGTCAATATTTTCACTGGTTATTAACTGTCCTGATCTGGTAACCATTGTTTTATCCTCTAAAATAGCAATGCCAAATTTATCCATAATTTCTGATTTAAAAGAATATTCCATTGATTTCTTTTTTAATTTATATGCAAAAATCATCCAGGTCAATCCAAAAAGTGTACCAATACCTAATGTTGTACATAATAGTATAAGCAAAAATTGGACCGACTGTTCACCTAATCTTTGCAAATAATCTACAATATCATCAATACGATAGATTATTCCAGCACCAATGCATACTAAAAAAAGAGCTAAAAGAAATGGAATATTTAAAAGGGTTTGAACGATAGATTCAAACCTGCTTATTTCAGCCTTTGATTGTGTTTCAGATGATGATTCTTTTGTTGTATCCTGACCAGCCAGGTATTTATTAAAGGCTACAAAAAAAATCCCCATTAAAAATGTTATTATAACAGGAGTGAGGAATGCCAGTAAAAAATAAACACGCCATGGAAATGGTATATCGACAGGACCAAAACGATCATAATCCTGAGTTCCCATTTGATAAAACCAACAAAAAATCAAAATACATATTTCCAGGATACCCATAAAAATAAGATATTGTTTCAGTAAAGTTTTTCGCTCTACATCAGAAAACAAATGGGAGATACTCTTTGACGTTACATTTTCTGTATTTTTCATCGTATTACTCTAAAGATTTGAATAAAATCAAATAAAAATCTTATCAAATTAAGTTTATTAGGTCAATCCCTTAAATTCATAACAAGACGAAATCCTAAATCAGAACTTCGACGATTAAATGATCCAACATAATCTCTGTTTGCACAACGTACAAACTGGGGACGACTGTACCAGCTACCTCCTCGAATAACAACTGGATTGTTTTTGCTCTTTACAGATGTTATTTTTTGGGGATAAAGATAAGCCTTGTGAATATATTGATCAAGACACCATTCCCAAACATTCCCCAACATATCAAATAAACCAAAATTATTGGGTTTTAAACTTGCTACAGGTGCTGTATAGATAAATGTATCATTGCAAGGATGTATAGTCCATGCCGGATATTTTTTTTGTATGCTTTTGTCTGCAACATTCGCAAATTGGCAGGTATTTTTATAATTATCACCAAAGTAGCGAATATGTTTTGTTTTAGCTCTACATGCATACTCCCATTGAGCTTCTGTTGGGAGTGAAAACCTTCGTCTTAAGCCTGAAAGCCAACGTGCCATTTCAATTACATCGTTATATGTTACATGTACAACAGGATGAGAATTTTCTTGTAAAAAACCTGGGTTTTTCCAATGTAAACCAGTGCGCTTTTTCCAGTTTCCATCATATCCCCAGGAAAAGCCCTCTTTTTCAGCCTGTGTTTGATAGTCTGTTTTATCAATAAAAACTTTAAACTGTTCAATTGAGATCTCTGTTTTACTTATCCAAAATGAATCCAGACAAACTTTATGCACAGGACCTTCATCATCACCTCTGCTTTTTTCATTTAAAGGACTCCCCATGTTAAAGCATCCTTTTGGAAGTCTTACAAAAGTTATGTTTGTATCTGGCTGAACCCAGGTTATTGGAGCTTGGTCCGGGCTTTCTTCATTTGTATTAGCTATTTTATGTGAATCATGAACTGGAGGATGAATCAATCTGAAAAAAATATATATCAGTAAACTGACCCACAAAATATAAATAGCTATTAAATATTTTTTTTTCATTCAGTTATCAAATTTCTAACTCTTTTTAATATTTCATCCCTACATTCTCGCATAACATCAAGACTCTGATTTGAAGGATCTGCAAGTTCCCAATCTACTATTTTAGTATCATGAATAACCGGGCAAACTTCTCCACATCCCATTGTAACGAAAATATCAGGTTTCACATTTTTTATTGCATTATCAATGGACTGAGGTTTAACAAATCCAATGTCAATTCCAACTTCTTTCATAACCTCTTGCATATCAGAGTTCACATTTTCAGCTGGTTGACTACCAGCGCATATAGCTTCAACCTTATCACCTGCATAATAATTTGCAAAAGCTGCTGCCATTTGACTTCGGCATGCATTCTCTCTACATGCAAATAAAATTTTTTTTCTTTGTAAAAAAGGAGTTACCAGTTCTCTTGCGATTTTTTTGGCATCAGAAATAGCTGTAGGGTGAGATAAAATATCACCAGGTTCTTCTATTTTTCGATAAGTTAAATTTCCATCATTGGATGCTCCAACTGCATCAAAAAAATATTTTGCAGTTGCAATTGTCCCATTAAATAAATTCTTTCCCCTTGTGGCACCTAATGCCAGTAAAAAACCTTTTCGCGTTTTTCGCCTTGGATCTTCCATATTTAGTCGATATTTCCTTGACCAAAATGTTTGAGTTCTATCAATCAAGGCTTTTAGTGGTGCGGTTACGTTATAAAAGAATATTGGACTGGCTAATACAATGATATCTGCTCGCCTTAGTAAAGGATATATTTCAGTTTGCATTTCATCATTTATTGTGCATAATCCATTTTGTTCACATATACCGCATTCAATGCATGCACCAATATCTTTTTTGTAAGCATTTACAATCATAGTTTCTGCTCCTTCATTTTTAGCAGTATCCATGAATGCAGACAATAAAGATTCGGTATTGCCATTTCTTCTAGGGCTTCCCTGTATTCCAAGTACAAACATTTTTTGCTCCTTTATTTTATATTTTTAATAAACATTTTAATTATCAAATAGAGTCATAAATTCAAATGTTTTTTTGTTTTTTGAAAGATATTGAGAAAATTAAGATTATGTATGTTAAAATTTTGACCTTTAAAAATATAACTTAATTTTTTTTATTATTTCTGGAATTGCTTCTTCAATTTGACTGGAACATGTTTCAGAAAAGGAATGAATATCCAATGCTTCCACAGCAAAAATTATTATTTGCTGTGGGATATTTCTTAACATTTCTTTATGTAAATAAATGGATGAAAAAAAATCTATTCCATGTATAAAACCACAATGAAGAGGTATTGTTGATTTAATATCATCTAAGGAAAGTTCAAATATAGTTCCAGGTGGAGAGCCTGTTTGAATGGCATCGACAATAATTAAACAGTCACATGATTCAATCATATCCAAGAGTGATGCTCCTCCAGTTCCACCAATCGTTAAACTTACAAAAGGAGGGCAGTCTTCTTTCATCAATTCATTAATCACATGAACTCCAATACCATCATCTTTAAGAATTGGACTACCAAGCCCTATAATTTGTATTTTCATTATATATAAAGATCAACTTTTTTAGAAAGAGACGCACATAATGCGCGTCTCTTTTGTTCATTTAAGATTGATTATACAGTAAAAAAAGATTTTTTTCTTAAAGAATTGAAAAGCACAACAAAACTTAATAAAATAAAAATAGATATTAACTGAATTATTGAATAATCAAAGCTTTGAGATACAATAATAAAACAGTCACTTCCTTTATCTGTATCGTTAAGTCTCACTGTTGATGGAGTTGATGGCGTTGGGGGAGGAGTTGGAGTTGGAGCTACATCTGCTGGTTTTCCAATGGCAAATATAGACAGATGGTCAACCCAAAACGTTACAGAACCAATTTTACCATCACCAATATAGTCACTTTGAATTATTTGAGAAACTGGTATTAACTCTGTTTTGTGAGCTTCCATTTCATCAAGAGAGTTTGAGCAGTATAAGAACCAATTTCCATTCTCAATGTCTCCTGGTTGAATTTTTCTTAAATTAATTGGGAGGGTTATAAAAATTTTATTTATCTCTGCAGAAGTCAATTCTTTGCCCTGATTGCTAGTAGCATCTACAGCATAAATAAAATCTGAGCCACTTGTGGCATTATTTGGTTTGCTATTATCTATTTGCTCAAGCTTAATAGTTGTAGTTCTTGTAATACTATTAACTGGTATAGCAACTTTCATAGTTTGATTTTCATTTGTTATTGCTATAGTTCCACCTAATATATCAATGGTAGAATCTACACGTTCTATGACTTTTTCTGAAGAATTTTTTCTGTAAGCATGATAAAAAACATAGCCAGTATCTGGATCACTATTTTCAACAGTATCTGCCATGATGATTAGAGTATAATCTGTAACTTCTGGTGCTGCAATTGTTATCAGGCCATTATCAAAGTTAATTTCATCATAATAGTTGTTATTTCCATCTTTTTGAATACGATAAACATCTATCTGATCTCTTGCTGTAAAAGGAGGGTTGGCTCGAATGCATATTTTATCATCCAGTGGTTCAACCATTGTAATGACAGTTTTAAATTGTAAAGACTTAGAACCAGAAAATAATACCTCACTATTTAATTGTTGGTTGGTTTGTAGCATTGATGCATATTTTTCCTGACCAGCTACAACTACCCAATCATTTAAAGAAGCTGACTCTGGAAAATATATTTTAAATTTTCCATTTGTTACATTTTTTGACTCATAATAAAGATTTTTTTCATCCTTTTGATATGCTACAACTTGAGCAGTATTAAGAACACTTCCATCTGTAGCTTCAACTGAACCTTCAATAGTATCAAGCCCTGCTTTCTGAAGAACTACTGTTGTTTCTTTAAATATTGTTGAAAAAGAATTATCTATATAGACAGGTGGATTTCTATTATCCTTAACTGAAAATTGATAAATACCACCAGAATCTGGCAATTCAAACACAACTTTTGAATCTGAAGATGTAAGATTCTTATTGTTTAATAGGACCATATCATGAACAGTAATATCATCAATATTCGTTGTAGTGATTAATCCATTTTCATCTGATAAAATAATTGTAAACTCTGCCATAGGTAATAAATTAAATGGCCCAATTATTTGTTGATGTAAACCATTTTCTTCAGTAAGATCTAAATCATCTTCAACAGAAACTCTAACCCAAAAATTTGTAATTTTATCAACAACAGCAGGATAAAAGGTCATATTCAAAGAACTGGCGTTTTCACGTTCCCATCGGCCTATATTTTCTGAATTTTCAATTTCCATAGGGTCATTTTCATTAGCAAGAATATCCCATATAAGTGTTGCATTTTTTTCAATTCCTTTAACAGTAAAAATTGATTCTCTGATGATTGAATACTGATCATTTTCAATTGCAAATGGTACTTTAACCATTGCTTTTTCTTGATAAATATCTTGCCCATTAGATTTGGCCATCATGG
>Ga0272440_1003249_pt1 | contig 12233 bp, 11 predicted proteins | sample SSMMMBAug17_FD_192440 | JGI IMG/M metagenome (GOLD analysis project Ga0272440, IMG submission 192440) | Marine sediment archaeal communities from Little Sippewissett salt marsh, Falmouth, MA, United States - SSM-MMB-Aug17 | ecosystem: Environmental > Aquatic > Marine > Wetlands > Sediment ... | reverse complement strand
TGATTTTTACCCAGGGCGCTGCCCTGGGCTGGTATGTTGCTGCCCTTTCAGGGCTAAGAAAAACAATATCCGACTTTATGAGAAGCGTATTTTATTCACCGGCAATTTTGGTTACACTCGATTGATTCATTCATTCAATCAATCATAATAAAAATAAAGGAAAAGATGCAATGAGTAAAAATAATGACCAAAGAATTCGGTTAACCCAAAAAGTACGTGCCGCTGGCTGAGCGGCAAAACTGGGTCCGGGAGATCTAAAAGAGATACTATCTGTACTACCAGAAATATCTCATCCTGATATTCTGGTTGATATGTGTCATTCTGATGATGCCGGTGTGCTGCGTCTCACAGATGACATTGCTCTGGTTCAAACATTGGATTTTTTTACCCCTGTTGTTGATGATCCTTATGCCTTTGGACAAATTGCAGCAGCCAATTCATTTAGTGATATTTATGCCATGGGTGCCACCCCCTTGACAGCAATGAATATTGTGTGTTTTCCATCCAATGATCTCAGTAGGAATGTACTTCAAGAAACTTTAAGCGGCGGCTATTCAATTATTCAAGAAGCCGGGGCTTTTTTGATGGGTGGACACAGTGTGGACGATTTAGAATTCAAATATGGTTTATCAGTAACAGGCGTGGTTCATCCAAAAAAAATCATAACAAATAGTGACGCAAATCCTGGCGATGTTTGTATTTTGACCAAAGCATTGGGGTCTGGAATTTTAGCCACAGCAATTAAAGGGCAACTGGCAAAACCGGATGAAATTGATTTATTAATAAAAACAACGAGCTGTCTGAACAAAATTGCCGCATCTGTAATGAAAGCGTTTCCTGTTTCTGCCTGCACAGATATCACAGGGTTTGGACTGGCCGGGCATGCGAGTGAGATGGCCCTGGCGAGTGGGGTCAGTATAACATTTGAATCAAATCAATTTCCACTGCTGGGACAGGCTGTTGAATATGCAACAATGGGGCTGATTCCGGCTGGCGCATATGCAAATAAATCCCATTTTCAACAATACATTCATATTGAATCCACTGTGTCACAACCACTGTCAGATATTTTTTATGATCCGCAAACTTCAGGCGGTCTATTATTTTGTCTACCAGAACAACATGCCCAAACTTGCATTGCGGAAATGATGTCTAAAAAAGTAAATGCCTGTATTATTGGAACTGTTCAACCCCAACAAAAAAAACTGATCTTTTTGAACTAACAATTCATATTGACAAATCCTCGGTGTAAAGGTAATTGTAAACAATATATACCAACCAATTTGAAAGGAAAAAAAATGGGACGACCCCAAAAAAATCGAATTATTGAGTTTCCCCCAAATATTTCATACTTTAAACCTCGTGGTATTCCAATGTTTGATCTCAAAGAAGTCAAGCTCACTTATGATGCTGTGGAATCCATACGATTGGCAGATTTATTGGGAATGACTCACGAAGAAGCCGGACGTCAAATGGGCGTATCGCGGGCTACTTTTGGACGAATAGTTGAAGGTGCCAGGGCATTGATTGCTGATGCAATCATTAATGGAAAAGCAATCAATATTGAAGGCGGCAACTATCGAATGATGGACCAGAGAGAGCAACGTTCATTCAAATGTATGAACTGTGATCATAACTGGAAAGTCCCTTGCGGCACTGGACGGCCAGAGGGGTGCCCGCAATGCAATGAAAGCAACTTTTATCGTTATGCATAAGGGATTATGGTGCAAGTTTTTTTAAGTGTATGGGTGTTTTTTGGTTGAAAATTTTTTTACATTCATGTACTGTATCCTAATTTATTCAATTCATTGCAATTAAGACAGATGATCAGAATGCCTTTAATTGGCGTATCTGTTGAATCTGCCGGATAATAATAAGGAGGGAGAAAACAGGAAAAATGACCTCAAACAAAGAAAAACTGATCGCTTATGCCATCACGATTGTGATGTTGCTTATCGGAGTTGTTGGGTATACCGCTTTTTGTGAAAAAGTTCCGGATACACCCTATCGGGTCCTGTTTCAGTCGATGGCTGGAAAAGTTCAGTTTGATCATATGGAACACGTAAAGGGTTATGGTCTGGCATGTAACGATTGCCACCATAATCTTTCTGAAGGTGAAACAGAACCTGATTCTTGTGGTTCCTGTCATTTGCCTGATGCGGATGATCCGATCAAACGATCTGACGCTTTTCACAAACAGTGCATCGGCTGTCATGAAGATGGCGGACCGACTCAATGCAATGGATGCCATCTGCTATAGTTGATTCTTTAGCAATATGTCTGAATTTCAGACACGATTCTTGGATGGTTCCCATTGATCTTAATTATTAAGAAATAAAGATACAAAGGTAGAGCGATGATGAAAAGTTCGTTATTTGGATCAGCGACACCTGGTTTTCGGTATGCCATATCTCCGCATGAAATCGAAGATATTCCGATGCCGGAACAGGCGATGCTATTCGTTGAACAACCCAAAACAAAGGACCGAAAATATGTCATAAAAATCGGCGATACCATTAAAACCGGTCAAAATGTAAGTGTTTTCGATGGCGATGCATCTTCCACACGCGCCAGTGTGACCGGAGCTGTGGCAGATATTCAAACCTATCGCGGTGATTATGGCCAAACATACACGGCCCTCTCCATTAAAACTGCTGCTGATGACATGGATGATGCCATCACAGCATTGAACCAATCAACAGACCTGGATAACCTGCTGCCATTCAGTGGTAATATTCCTGGCGCACCTGACCTGACAGTCTTTAAACAATATGAATCCGCTATTCACACAGTGGTCATAAATGTACTGGATGATGATTTGTTGGTGTCTGTCAATCAATGGGCAGCACAATACCAGACATCACATATAAAACAAGGTGTTGGCTTTTTAAAAAATATTTCAGGTGTCAAGCGGATACTGCTAATCGCACCCGAACGTATGCTGTCTATTATTAATACGATTGGTGTTGAAGTATCTGTGATTGATGAAACATATCCCAATGTTTTGCCTGCATTGATTATGCGAGATCACCTCAATACAATTTTACCAGAGGGAAAATCCCCTGAAGAATTGGGAATCACATTTTTCAAAGCTGAAGCAATCGCTGCCATTGGCCAGATGATTGCGACCAAAACAATGCCTGTTGAAAAAATCGTAACAGTGGTCAAACGTGATGGGTCTTGCCAAAATGCAAAAGTAAGATTGGGCACCCCCTTAAAAGCAGTTTTTGATCATCTGAATATTACCACCCGATCTGGAGACAGGGTAATAATTGGCGGCCCGATGCGTGGAACCGCTGTTTACTCTGAAGATATTCCAGTCTTACCAACCACTGACTGTGTACTCATTCAAAGCGAATCGGATATTCCAGGAGTTGCCACAACCCCTTGTACCAACTGTGGCGAATGTATCCGCGTCTGTCCGGCTGAAATACCGGTTAACGTGCTGGTACGTTATCTTGAAAATGGTGCTTACGAGGAAGCAAGAGATTTATGTGATCTGATATGTTGTCTGGAATGTGGATTATGCAGTTATGTGTGTCCATCGAAAATGCCAATTTTCCAATATATCAAACTGGGAAAACATGAACTTTCCCTGATCGAAACTGCGGAGGAATAAGATGAGTAAGGCTAAAAAGTTCGTTGTCTCCCATGCGCCCTTTTGGCACAATGGAGACAGTATCAAAATTCGTAGTTACCATACCATGATTGCAGCCATACCGGCCTTGATGTTTGGAATATCTGTCTATGGTTTACCGGCAGCCAGAGTGATTGCATTATCTATTGCCTGCGCCATGTTGTGGGAACTCGGCATGAATTATATTCTGGGTCAGGAATCGACCATTGACAATCTCAGCTCAGCAGTGATTGGTATGTTATTTGGTATGCTTTTACCAGCGACTGCCCCCTGGTGGATTGTTGTGATTGGAACATTTCTCGCAGTTATTGTCGGGCGGGAGATATTTGGGGGGATAGGCGGTAATCCATTCAATCCTGTTCTGACAGCGGTGGCAATTATCATGTTGTCCTGGCCGGATATGTACGATTACTATGGCGCGCTGGTTAATTATAACCCAGGTTTTCCCATGATTTATCCATTGGAAACAATTAAATTCCAGGGATTTGGTGCCGTATCAGAAATCAGCATTATCGATATGTTCCTGGGCAAACAAGCCGGTGGTATTGGTGCAACATGCGGCATTGGCCTGATACTTGGTGGTGTATACCTCATTTATAATAAAGTTATCCGATGGGAAATATCCTTATCCTTTATTGTAGGGCTGATGATTACAGCGCATTTGTTCTATGTGTCGGACCCCACTAAATATGCATGTCCTGGATTTCATTTGTTGGCAGGATATTCACTGATTGGCGCTTTCTTTTTGGCGACTGATGATGCATCATCACCTGTCAATTTTATTCCCATGCTTATTTATGGGGCGGGTGCGGGCTTTTTGACAGTCCTCATTCGGAATATTGGTGCATATGTTGATGGCGTTGTATTTGCCATATTATTAATGAATCTGGCCAATCCTTTGATTGATCGGCTCAGAGCCAAACCACTTGGAAAGGGAATAGAAAATGCGTGATATGATAAAAATGGTGGTTGTCATTGTCGTGTTAGCATCCTTATCAGGGGGATTGTTGGCCGGCATTCGAAATAGTACCCGCGAACGAATTGAATACCAACAGCTCGTATTTGTCAAAGGCCCGGCCATTCGGACCATTTTGAGTGAATGCAGCAATGACCCGATCACTGATCGGTTTAAAATAAAAGATGGTGATACCGAAAGAAGTATCTTTGTTGGCGTTTTGAATGGAAAACCCCAGGTTGTGGCATTTGAAAGCGCTGGTAAAGGTTTTGGCGGTACGATCGGTGTGATGGTTGGGGTCAATCTAAGTGATGACAAATTATTGAGCATTGGTGTCACAACCCATTCTGAAACCCCAGGCCTGGGATCAAAAGCCACTGAAAAATCGTTTGGGGCAAAATTTTCGGGTCTGCCTGTCATGGAATTGACAAAAGTCAAAAATGATGGCGGGCAAATTGATGCGCTCACCGGTGCAACGATAACATCACGCGGTGTGTGTGAAGCTGTCACTATTGCCGGTGATATCTACAAACGTATCAAGCCACAAATTCAAGAAAAAATTAAATCTATGAAATTATAGGAGATAACACTCATGGCAAAAACTGTAGTTCAGGAATTTACTAAAGGCTTATGGGCTGAAGTCGCCCCATTTCGGCTTGTGCTCGGTCTTTGCCCGGTCCTGGCTGTAACAAAAACATTGGAAAATGGCGTGGGCATGGGATTGGCAACAACCTTTGTACTGGTTGGTTCCAACATGCTTGTGTCGTTACTGAGAAATGTGATTCCATCAAAGGTTAGAATTGCCTGTTTTATATTAATTATTGCGACCTTTGTCACTGTTGTCGAATTGCTTATGCAGGCATTTACATATCCTTTGTTTTTAAAACTGGGAATATTCATTCCATTGATTGTTGTTAATTGTATTGTTTTGGGTCGTGCAGAAGCATTTGCTTCAAAAAATGGCGTTGTCAGATCAGTCGCTGATGGATTGGGAATGGGATTGGGATTTACATTGTCACTGGGCTTATTGGGCGCAGTGAGAGAAATTATTGGCACTGGAACCTTGTCGTTGCCATTTTTGTATAATATCCCTGTTATGGGGGATGCTTATCGACCATTTACATTCATGGTTGAAGCGCCGGGTGCTTTTATTGCGCTAGGATTAATGCTTTGCCTGATGAATCTGGTTCCTCAGAAATCTTAATAATAAATAGGAGAAAATAATGGGCGATATAATAGTTCTGGCAATCAGTTGTATTTTTGTAAACAACATTCTGCTGGCCCAATTTTTGGGGAACTGTCCTTTTTTGGGAACCTCCAAAAAAATGGAAACAGCCGTGGGTATGTCAATGGCCGTCGTCTTTGTCATGGTCATGGCCGGGCTGATTACCTGGCTGGTGGATAATTATATTTTAACCCGATTGGGTCTTGATTATTTACGAACCATTGCATTTATTCTGGTGATTGCATCTCTGGTACAATTTGTAGAGATGTTTTTGAAAAAAAGTATTCCAGCGCTGTATGCGGGTCTGGGGATCTTTTTACCCCTGATCACAACCAATTGTGCGGTAATGGGAGCCTGTCTGATCAATATCAAAGAAGAGTATAATTTTTTAAATACCCTTGTATCGTCATTCAGTTATGCGGTGGGATTTGGCCTGGCGCTGATATTGTTTGCCGGCGTAAGAGAACGCGTTATTTTGGGTCGTGTGCCCAGGGCGCTTCAGGATACGTCAATTGGTCTGGTCACAGCGGGTTTGATCGCATTGGCCTTTATGGGTTTTAAAGGAATGGTGTAATTATGACTGAAGCCATATTGTTTATGTTGGGGCTTGGTCTGGCATGCGGCGGCATACTGAGCCTTGCCTCTCGTGTATTTTATGTTTATGAAGACCCACGAATTGCAGCGGTTGAATACTGTCTATCCGGTGCCAATTGTGGCGGATGTGGCTATGCAGGATGTTCAGCCGCTGCAGCCGCTGTTGTCGCTGGTAAAGAAAAACCCACTGTTTGTATCGTTGGCGGTTCAGATTGTGCTGAAGCTGTTGCAGCAGTCATGGGCATGGAAGTTGGCGCAGCAGAGCCGCCATCATCGCAAAATACATGTACTGGCGGATTTCGGGCTGAAAACATGTATGATTATTTGGGTGCTTTGAGTTGTAGCGCTGTCAACGCCCTGTCTGGCGGATACAAAACCTGCGATATTGGGTGTCTGGGCTTTGGAGATTGTGTTAAATCCTGTATATTTGATGCCATCGTCATTGGTCCAGAGGGCATTCCGGTCGTGGATTATGACCGATGCGTCGGTTGTGGTGCATGTGAAAAAGCCTGTCCAAAAGGAATTATCAGCATCAGCACACCATCAGAAAGACTGCTGCATCTCAATGAATCAACCGAGTGTCTTGCACCCTGTCGTCAGGGGTGTCCGGCAGAAATCAATATTCCCAAATATATTCGTCAAATTAAGGAAGGCAACTATGCTGGTGCGGTATCGACCATTCGTGAGCGCAATCCATTGCTTCTCAGTTGTGGTCGTGTTTGTCCGCATCCGTGTGAAACCGAATGCCGACGCGCCATTGGGGATGATGCGGTGTCTATTAATCAGCTCAAACGATTTGTTGCTGATTACGAAATGCATTCAGGGGCGCGTCTGCCAATTTCTCAAGCATTACCTACTGGTAAACGAATAGCAATTGTTGGTGGTGGACCTGCTGGTCTTTCATGTGCGTATTTTCTGGCGCGTATGGGACATCGTCCTGTTATTTATGAAGCCATGAACAAGCTTGGCGGTATGTTGCGTTATGGTATTCCTGAATATCGGCTGCCCAAGAAAATTCTGGATTGGGAAATTGAAGGCATTTTGAATTTGGGAATTACTGCAAAGACAAACATGCGTCTGGGTAAAGATTTTACCATTGATTCTTTACGTGAAGAAGGCTTTGATGCCATCTTTTTAGGCATTGGCGCATGGGTGGATTATGCATTGCGCGTTGAAGGTGAAGACCTTGATGGCTGTTACAAAGGCATCAATTTTCTATCTCGCCTGGGTGATGATGATCCGCTTCCCATAGGCCGACGTGTCGGTGTTGTGGGTGGTGGAAACAGTGCCATAGACTGCGTGAGAAATTCCATTCGCATGGGTGCTGAAGAAGTCTATATTATTTATCGACGAACCCGCGCTGAAATGCCGGCCAATGAAGTAGAAATTGAGGCCGCCGAGCATGAAGGGATTAAATTTATATTTCTGGCTGCGCCTGTGAGAGTTGTTGCCAACGATCAAGGCAAAGTTACACACATGGAATATTTAAAGATGGAACTGGGCGAACCTGATGCCAGTGGACGACGTCGGCCTGTTCCCATTGAAGGTTCTGAAACGTTGTTACAACTGGATACAATTATCACTGCTATTGGTCAGCAGCCAGATATTGATTTTCTGAAAGATGAAAAAGACGCCAAAGAAATGGCAACAACCCGATGGAAAACCTTTGATGTCAACCCAAGAACCCTGCAATCAAATATACCTTATATTTTTGCAGCCGGTGATTCCCAAACTGGTCCGCAGCTTGTTGTGGATGCCATTGGGGGGGGACGACGTGCCGCACGTTCCATTCATCAATATGTAACCGAACAGGAAGTGAGTGTGCCTTCAGAAGCACTGATTAAGACCTTTATACCCGGTACGCGATTAAAACAACTGGATGGCATTAAAAAATTGCCACGCGCTACAATGGAAGAATTACCTCCCAAAGTGAGAATTAAGTCCTTTGATGAAGTGGATATGGTGTTGACTGAAAAGGTTGCTTTGAGAGAAACACAGCGGTGCCTGCAATGTGGAAATATTTGTTATAATCCAGATTGTTGATGTTTATGATATTAACGCGGGAATGCATTTCCCGCGTTTTATTGTACAATATTTTTGATGCCAGCCCATTGTTTGGCGCTGAAAACTTCGTTTATCATTCCATACCGCAAGCCCCGATCACAAACAAGTATTTGGTCACACGACAACTTAGTCATAACACATTCAACAATACATGCCCCTGCCAAAACAATATCCGCGCGTCCTTTTTGAATACCTGAAATTTGCTTTCTTTCTTGAATTGTTTTCCTGGCAAACATTTTTATTTGTTTTTGAATATCTGTTTGTGTCAACTTTGCGCCATGAATTAAATCCGAATGATAGTGTATCATCTGAAGTTTTACTGCTGCCATTGTTGTAATTGCGCCGCAAGATCCGATGAGATAGTTTACAGAGGGGGTCGGTTTTTGAAGATTAATTGTTTTGTTGATTTCATTCAACATGCATTCCATATCATGATGGGTAACAGGATCATGCGCACAACAGTTATCAGTTAGAACAACCGCACCAATATCGAAGCTCATACTTGCATAGATATCCTGATCTGTGCCAAATGTCAGTTCTGTGCTTCCTCCACCAGTATCTAAAACGACAGTGTCTCCTGATATGCCATTCATGCTTGAAATGGCTGCCAGATATGATAATCGTGCTTCATCATTGCCTGACAGCACATGAATTTTAATGCCACATTGCGCTTTCACCTTTTGAATAAAGATATCAGCATTAGTGGCATGTCTGAAAATCATGGTACCAATGGCAATAATTCTTGAGACACTGGACTGGCGCGCTTGATAACACAATTCATCAATTTTTTTTAGATTTCTTTCCATTGCCGATGGCGATATCTGTCCGGTTTGACGAAAATTTTCACCCATTCGGGTCACGTGAACCGAATCTTCCATCCGCGTGATTATTCCATTTGTGTTGTTTGCAATACAAAATTTGATGGAATTTGTGCCAATATCGATGACTGCTATTGATTCTATCATTTGTCAGCCATTTTTTTTCCTGTTTTTCTTACATCCCATTCATGATGTTTTGGAAAAAACTCGCCATCAGTTGGAATAATATCGACAGTCTTATCAGGTATAACAGCTGATGGTCAACCATTGTTGTTAATATCAAACGTATTATGCTATAATACCATACAAACTTTTTTTGATTCGTCAACTCTTTATTCTTTAAATTACTGTTTTATTATTATGTATACAATTTAATTTCAGTATGATATTATTGAAAAAATTAAAATCCAACAACATCTTTTGATGTGACCTTAATCGGAGAACAAACATTTTATGAAAACATCGGAATATGGCCTCAGGCGTTTTATGTGTGGTATCTGGGAAATCCTTTCGCCATTTAAAAAATACCTCTTTTGGATTTTTTTGTGCATAATTATTGAGTTATTATATACATTAATTCTACCACTATACCTGCAGATAATTATTGACAAAGGAATTAATAATAACGACTTCAATCTGATTATTCGTGTCATCAGTGGACTTGGTATCTTATTTATCGTATATACCATTGCCTATATATTTGAATCATATATGACAAGCATATTAACAGCAAAATCACTGGATAGTCTTCGCTGGCGGATGCTTAAGCATGTATATTTTCTTCCTGTCAATTATTATCAACAGAATAACTCCACAAGCGTCCTTGCACGTTTTTCTAATGATATTTCAGCAATAGAAAATGTGATTATCCGTGGGCTGTTTGATTTATTATATGATAGTGCTTCAATATTGTGTTGCATGACGTTTCTGTTTTTCGTTCAGTGGCGTCTGGCCCTGGTCGTCATATTTCTTTCACCGCTCATGATCATCATACCTGAAAAAATTTCTCAAAAAGCAACAAAATCCAGCTATATGTATAAAACAAAGCAAGAAGATCTTTTAAATAAAATTCAAGAACATATTAATGGTCAACCCATCATTCGTCTTTTTGGATTGAGACAATTCATGATAGATATGTATTCCAGGACAAACCAGACTGTTATAACAACTGGCATCAAATCGCATTATTTAAGTTTACTGGTTGGGCTGGCAACCAATACAGGATCAGATTTTCTCTTACTGCTCGTTATTGCACTTGGATCTATTCTTACGATTAAAGGATTTATGACTGTTGGCGCGTTTATCGCTTTTTCTGCATATTTGTTTAGCATTGCGGGTTCAACATCAAGCCTGTCAAATATTCTTCCCATTCTTTATCAAAGTATTGGCAGCATGCAAAGAATCGATGAATTTTTACAAAATGAGTTGAGCCCTGTCAAACATACGCAACAATTCGCTTTACCGCAATTCATGGAAAAAATATATTTTAAGGATGTTTCTTTCAGCTATGATGGAAAGAAAACGCAGATCAATAATGTCAATATCGAGATTGAAAAGGGTTCATTAACAGCTTTTATTGGAACCAGTGGTGCAGGCAAAAGTACATTATCCAAATTATTAATGGGCTTTTTATTACCTGGCAAAGGTAAGATTATGCTTGATAAATTTGATATTGCAGAAACATCCATTGATTTATTCAGATTACAAATTGGGGCTGTGCTTCAGGACACTTTTTTATTCAATACAAGCATTAAAAAAAACATTCGGTATGGGTGCTTAGACGCCTCGGATGAAGAAATTCGAGAGGCTGCACGTGCTGCTGAGATTCATGAATGGATCATGACACTCCCAGAAACATATGATACACAAGTCGGAGAATCTGCTAGAAAACTATCTGGTGGACAGCGTCAAAGAATTGCAATTGCCCGGGCACTGGTTCGAAAGCCAAAAATACTTATTTTGGATGAAGCTTTTTCTGCCCTTGATCCAGCGACAGAATTATCAATTAATGAAACGATAAAAAAACTGGCAAAAAAAATGACAATTATTTCCATTACTCATAATCTAGCCTCAGTATCAGATTATCATCAAATTTTTGTGATGACTGATGGAAAAATTCTGGAAAAAGGTTCTCATCAAAACTTATTGACTCAGCAAGGTTTGTATTACGATTTATGGCAAAAACAAACCGGTTTATATTTCAAAAAGGATACACAGGAATTTGAGATTACAACTGAACGTTTGGCAAAGATACCTTTGTTAAGTGCCATAAATCAAAAAGATCTGGAAAAAATAAAAGAACAGTTAACAACCGAAACCTTTGATCAAGGAAAGGACATACTTTGCCAGGGCGATCCTGGTAAACGCTTTTTTTTAATTGCCAAAGGGAAGGTTGAAATTGAAAAGACACTTTCAGATGGTAAAGTGCTTCATCTGGGTGTAAAGGAAATTGGTGATTACTTTGGTGAAGTTTCATTAATAAAAAATTGTCCAATAACTGCTACTGTGCGTGCGCGTGATAACACCATTTGTTTGACATTATCTCGTGATCATTTTCAACGTTTTCTGGATAGTCATCCAGATCTTGAAAAACGAATCAAAACATTCGCCAAAAAATATATATTATAATTGGATAATATTTTGACTTTTTTAGTTTAATTAGATATTAACGATTATTAATCGACCAATGATACAATTATGCGCATTGCATTATTCATGAAATGTCTTTATTGAATGACCATCAAAGAATGAATACTGTGCTGTCTATAAAGATAAAATGTTATTCGCAATATGCCATTTCTATCACGTTTATATATATGATCGTCCAACTTTGGTTTTTCCTGGCATATTTATTGCCCTCGTTCCCACGCTCTGCGTGGGAATGCATCCTGGACGCTCTGCGTCCCGTGTTTATAATCGGACGTAGCGTGTAAGTAAGTA
>Ga0272440_1003248_pt1 | contig 12234 bp, 10 predicted proteins | sample SSMMMBAug17_FD_192440 | JGI IMG/M metagenome (GOLD analysis project Ga0272440, IMG submission 192440) | Marine sediment archaeal communities from Little Sippewissett salt marsh, Falmouth, MA, United States - SSM-MMB-Aug17 | ecosystem: Environmental > Aquatic > Marine > Wetlands > Sediment ... | reverse complement strand
CCCTTTCAGGGCTAAAAACAAGCCTACCATTTACCCAGGGCGTTGCCCTGGGCTGGTATGTTGCCGCCCTTTCAGGGCTAAGAAAAATAAAGTCTTTTTGGGAACTGGCAATTTTGGTTACACTCATCTTAATTTTTTGGACGATCAAGAAAAATGAGCATGTTATTTACTGAGCATTCCTTATTTAATATGCTATAATTCAATCATATCATAAGATATTATGTAACTCAATATATATCACAGCAATGGCATGATTTTTGTTTGATTTTTATTTGTATCTTGCTGTCGATCAATAAAAGGAATATTTATGAAAAGTTCTTATCTATTTGTATTTTCAGTGTTTTCTATAGCCATGACGCCATTTTTATGGGCATATGATATGTCTGACTCGCTATCACAGATTCAATTACACGGTTTTATTTCACAAGGATTTGTCTTTAGTAAAACACATAATTTTTTATTTGATGATATGGATCATGGTTCTTTTGAATTTAATGAATTAGGGCTTACAGTCTCCAAACAAATTAATGATAACATGCATTTGGGCATTCAGCTTTTTTCTCGAGACCAGGGAAATATTGGTAACAATGAAGTTGTTTTTGATTGGGCATATGCAGATTATCATCCGATAGATTCTTTTGGTGTTCGCGTGGGAAAACTTAAAATGCCGCTTGGATTATATAATGATACCCGGGACATTGACATTTTAAGAACCTGTATTTTTTTACCACAAAGTGCATATTTAGAATATTACCGGGATGTTTTGAGCGGTCTACATGGGGTTGGTTTTTATGGCAGCCTGCCATTTGAGTGGGGAAGTGATATTACATATCAAATCCAGACAGGTACGCTAAAAATTGATGCGCATGGCGGTGTTACAACATTGCTTCGTAATGAGGCCAATATTGACAGCCATCCATTAATGGAAATAGATTCATATGCTGTCAATAATTGTATTAATGGCATGTTAATGTTTAGTCCTTATCCTGGTATTAGATTGGCATCAAGCCTTATTCAAACAAGAACAAAAATTGATGCCATCATTAATCCTGAACTATCACACGTTTTTGCTGATGAACATTCTTATGCGCAACTATACTATAAAGGCTTAATTGATCCAAGCAATGCAATTCAAGAAAAAATAAACAAAGGAACGATTGCAATGTTTGCAGGCTATCCGCTTGAAGCTGAAGTTGATGATGTTTTGGCTTATATGCATTCAATTGAATTTAATATTGATCGTTTTTTAGTTATGATTGAATACTATCATTATACTTACAACATTTTTATTGAAATTCCAAAAACCTTAAGACTCTATAACGATAATTTTTTTACTGAAGGCTATTACGCTAATATTGTTTATCGTTTTAATGATTATATAGAAACAGGCCTTTATTACTCGTGCCTTTATGATAATGGATGGGATAAAGCAGGTGATCGATTTGAAAACATAGATGAAAAGCGTTATCAGGGTTTTTTGAAAGATTTAGCCCTGTCAGTTCGTTTTGATATGAATCAAAACTGGACATTCAAGATTGAAAACCACTGGATGGATGGCACGGCTTTTTTAATGGAGATCAACAATCCTGAAAAGCGTAAAAATTTGGGACGCTATTGGCATATGTTTGCGGCAAAAATGACGTTTCATTTTTAAAATAACATTGACTCTTGCTTGGAATGCTCGAAACAAAAGTTCCCCATTATTGGCGTCCCAAAATTTTAGATTTGGGACGCAAAGCGGGAAAAGCGTGTGAGATCCAAATCGAACATATTTGGACATCATCCAAAATGGGACTTATTTTGAAAACATTCCTTAAAAAAAGTTGTTCCTGACCCAAACACATGTCTTGAGTGTTATCCGATCCATTTTAGTCGTAAATGGGTTAAGATGCTGTGATTGGGCAGATATTAAGAACTCAACCGAGCCAATAGCGTTTAGCGGTAAAGGCGGATCAGACATTAACTTTCCTGAAAGGTCATAGTATAGAAATTGCAATGATAGAATATTTTCAGCAACAGGCTGAGGCCGACGTCCTTTGCCTGTACATCTCCCAAGTTTGAATAATCCTTTTCCCTGGGGATACAAAAAATAAATGATGACCTCATTTTTTTCTAATGCTTTTCCATCCCAGGGATATTCAAGATCTGACGTAATATGAATGGAATTGGCATCTGTATCATATCTGTCTTTGTTATCAGTTTCATTCACAAAACCAACCAATCCTTTTTTTAAGGGATCGCATCCGCACAAACTGATATCATTGTAAATCATTGAAACCGCTGTTCGCAAATCTTGAAATAATTCTGCTTTTTTGGATTCAACACGATATTGGCGCAATGTAATCTGATAATATTTATAGCCTGATAAAATGATTATAAACAAAAGACTGATATATACAACCGCTTCAATAATTGTCAGGCCATTATCTTTGGCTATATGATTCGGGTATGGAATCATTGTTTGATAAGAATCCGTCCAGCTATGGATGTTGAAATACGTAGTTGTTGCCCCTTTAAGTTTTGAATCGTAATTGTTGCAAGGGATGCGATTGTGCCATTGGGATGAAATACTGGATTATTGCTCCATGAAACAATTGCAATACCCTTTTGGTCAATATGCCCTACATGAAAACTATTATTTTGATATTCTGGTAAATAATCTGCGTGGATTGAAGCATTTCCCTTTTGTATTTCATAATTACCTGTTTTCATGAACATTTTATCTGGATCAAAGACCACTCTGTATTGACAGTTTGACTTTGATGCAAATGAAGATGCCCGCTGCATATCAGATTTAATCTGCAGGGCTGCTGCTTTTAGCCGGTAACTGGGAAAATATTGTCGAAATCCCATCAAGCTAATAGCGGAAATTGTACTTATGATAGAAAGTGCAACAAGTACCTCAACAAGCGTAAACGCAAAAATATTTGATTTAATTATTTGCATCATCCTATTTCCTTTCATCTTTGCATATCAATCATTAACTGATTTGAAAACTTTTTTACCCCTCTATATATATAGACACAAAAAATCTGATTTTCTTTCACTAAAATTTATTTTTTTTATTTTTTTATGACCAATAAGCGGCCTGCATTTTTTGAATGTTGTTCAAACAGTTTTCAGTCAAAGATTGATCAAGCCTTTTTTGAGTCTATTTTATCCAGGCTATTTTCCCTCTGATACAAATGAAAAGGGTATTCGTATGTAAATATTACCAATTTTATTATTAATTAATAATTCTCAAACAATATCGATATCGCAAAAAAAAGTGTAAAATTTAGTGTAAAAGTCTTCACAAAAAATTTTTTTTTGATATTTTGAATTTTTTTTGTAAGAAATTCAAAAAATTGGTGTCTATATAAATAAAGGGGTAAAATTATCGGCGTATAATTCAACATAAAAAAATATTTTTATATACAAACAAATTATCAGTTATTTGAAACGATGATAATAATCAAAAGAGAAAGAACCCACTATTATGAAAGTTATTTGCGATAAATGTAAGGTTGTATATCACTTTGATGAATATAAATTAAATCCGGAAGGTGCTTTATTTCGGTGTTTCAATTGTCATCATGTTTTTACAGTCAGACCGGAACAATCAACAGGGCTGCAATATCAAGATCAATCCAAAGAAAAGGGTACCATTGATACGCAAAAAGCTGTTGTATCAGAAAAGAAAATCCCTGATCAGGAAATGGATAAAATACCTACCAGGATATCAACTGAACAGACCAAAGATAAAGAAGCACCCGAGATATCAAAAGATCAGATCAGAGATAAACAAGCATCCGAGATATCAAAAGATCAGATCAGAGATAAACAAGCATCCGAGATATCAAAAGATCAGATCAGAGATAAACAAGCATCCGAGATATCAAAAGATCAGACCAGAGAGAGTACGCAATCCAAAATATCTATGTTTTCAAATATTAAAGGGGATTTTTCAGGTTCTCTTTCAGCTGCGATTATTACCTTGCCAATGGCAATTGGTTATGGAATTATTGCCTTTGCACCAATTGGAATCCACTTTGCTCCGCAGGCTGCACTTTTAGGTATTTACACAACGATATTTGGGGCATTCATTGCGGCATTATTGGGCGGAACCCCGCTTCAAATTACAGGCCCCAAAGCACCCTTGACATTGATCTTATCCACGCTGATTGCCAGTCTATGCACAAAAATTCCAGGTACGATAGAAAACAGGGAAGTTATTATCGTCGGCCTTGCTGCATTATGTGTTGGCTCAGCTGGCATATTTCAGGTCTTGTTTGGTGTGCTTCGTTTGGGAAATTTAATTAAGTTCGTTCCATTTCCAGTAATATCCGGCTTTATGAATGGTATTGCAATACTGTTGATCGTCAAACAATTAAAACCACTTATTGGTATGGAAAGGCATGTATCGGTATTGAAATTACTTACTGACCTGACTTCATTCCAGCCAGTGACATTGGCTGTTGGTTTGACAACCATAATTGTGCTGTTTCTGGCCAAAAAATACAATAAAATCAAAATTATTCCCGCATCGCTCATGGGATTGGGATCTGGAACTTGTCTTTATTATATTTTCAATCTTTTTGTGCCACCCAAAATGATGGGGCCAATTGTTGGCAGTATCAATGTTGAATTTCCAACACCTGATATTTTTTATTACTTTTGGAAAGCATCGCATCAGGTCCAACTTTGGGACTATATTCCAGACATTATCATTACTGCCTTTGTTTTGGGACTTTTGGGATCAATGGAATCGTTACTCAGTTCAGTGGTCTCGGATAACCTGACCGATAGCCGTCACAATAGTACTCAGGAACTGGTTGGACAAGGAATTGCAAATATATCATGTGCATGTTTCGGGGCGCTTCCGGCTGCGGGCTCTGTTCCAAGAAGTCTGGCCAGTTTCAATGCTGGTGGACGTACCCGATTGGCCGGTATGTTTTGTGGTTGTGTTATATTTGTTGTGATCATGAGTATTGGCAAATTGGTTGGAAAAATTCCCATGGCTGCGATCGCTGGAATTATAACATCTGTTGGTATTTCAATGTTTGATAGCTGGACCATCAGCCTGATCAAAAAACTGTCTGCCCCAAAAGAACAACGACGTGTTGCCCTGGTAAACCTTCTTATCACGCTGACTGTCGCAGCAGTGACAGTCAGTATCAATTTGATTGTGGCCGTTGGTATAGGTGTTGCTATTGCTTCAGGCCTGTTTATGTCGAAAATGGGCAAATCCATCATTAAACGTAAATATTATGGCAACCAGTTCCATTCAAAACGAATGAGAAGCCTTACTGATAGCGACTTGCTGGAAAAGGAGGGAAGAAAGATCGTTGTATTTGAACTTCAAGGTCCACTATTTTTTGGATCTGCTGAGAATCTGTCAAATCAAATTGAAGAGGCCATTGAAACATCCAATTATTGTATTATTGATATGAAACGTGTCACCGAAATTGACAGCACGGGAGCCAATATTCTCACACAGTTGAAACGCACTTTTGAAAAAAACAAGCAACATCTCCTGTTTACGTATTTGAAAAATAATGAGAAACTTTGGAGTTTTCTTGAAATAATGGATATTTCACAACAACTGAGCAACCTCCGATTCTTTACAGATACAGATGCAGCTCTGGAGTGGTCTGAAGACAATTTATTGGAAAATTTACCACAGCTTACTGGCGCACGGAATGAAGTTCGTCTCGAAGAAATGGACATTGTCAATGGATTTACCGCTAAGGAGTTGGAAGTGCTTAAAAAGCGACTCTATTGTGAGACATACAAGGAAGGAGAACCGATTTTCCATGAAGGAGATCCTGGTCGCGATATGTATTTTTTGACCAAAGGATCGGTCAGCGTAAAAATTCGATTACGCGAAAGAAATCAACTGAAACGTATTTTTACATTTAATTCCGGCGTTATCTTTGGAGAGGTTGCACTTCTCGATGGTAAACCACGTTCTGCTGATATCTGGACTGAAGAAGAAACTGAAGTTTATCGCTTGTCTTTAGATGCTTTCAATGTCTTTCGAAAAGATAATCCTGAAATTGCAATCAAATTAATTCAAAATATGGCACGTACTCTGACACGTCATTTACGTCGAAGTTCTGATGAAGTCCGAGCACTTGAAGATTCATAAGGATAATTGAGAATTAATTACGAATTCGATCAATTTTTAATCATTTTTACGATTGTCCAAGATATCCGCATCAGGCATTTATTAATTGACAAACGTATCGTATTCTGTGCATAAATAGCGAAATTTGGTATCCTTTATTTATCGGTAACACTTCTACATACTCTTTCCCAGGCAAAGCTTAGGAATGAAGGATGCCAGAAATTTTTTTGGAGGATTGTTTTATGCCCGAAACATTAAAAAATATCAAACATGTTAATGAGATAATGTCAGGTGTCTTGGAGGTGGTTGATTATCATTACTGTGGGAAAAGAGACATTGAAATTAAAATCGAACAACCAGAGTTTACATCCCTATGCCCCATGACAGGATTACCCGATTTTGCAAAAATACAAATTCATTATACCCCTGACCAATATATTGTCGAGTTAAAATCTTTAAAATATTACCTGCTTCAATATAGAAATGTTGGTATATTCTATGAACATCTCATCAACGTCATGCTTGATCATTTGATTGAAAAGGTAAGCCCCAAAACAATGACCATTAATGGTATTTTTACACCGCGTGGTGGCATACACACAAATGTTTTAGCAACTTATAATAATCAAAAATCCAAATAGTACATATTATTGATGATAACCAAGGAGTTTATTATGAAACGATCCTTTTGCATATTGAACATAATGTGCATTTTGGTGACACTATTCGTTGGATGTTCAAGACATCCATTTTATCAAAAAAAACAGGATATTGTTATTGATCTCAAGAAAAAAATTGGGCTGGTCGCATTTGATAATCGCGAAAAGAAAATATCTCAATCCCAAATTGAGAGTTTTTATTTAAGCATCGTTTCTCACATGAAACAAATGGATCAATCCCTTTACTTTACAACCAACGACAATATGCCAGAAATTTTACAAACAACATCACGTTTATTATCCACAGATCATATCGATAGACAGGCACTCATTGAATCTGCACGAACAAAAGGGTATCAGGCACTTATTTGGGCGCGCATTTATGATATTGAAATCATAAATAAAATGGTAGGTATTTATGGATTTAGAAAAAAAATGCCATTTGTTCAATTTCGGGGTGAATTTTCTCTATTTGATTGTGAAACGCATACAAAACTATGGTACTTGCCTTTGGATAAAACCTATCGTTTGGATAAACTATTTGATTCCGATGAAAAAAAACAGGAAGGTTTAAATGAAATAACAATTCAAAAAGCAATGGCGCGTTTATCAGAATTCATTGCAACCCGGATGGTGGCTGTTTTGGAAAATATACCCTGGAAAGGCTTTATTATTGAAAATACTGATCATTTGTATCTTGTATCATCAGGGACAAAGTCTGGTGTTGTTAATCATATGACCTTTAATGTTATAGGATCTATGGGAACCATCAATGGCATATATAATCAACAATATATTGTTCCAGGAAATCCAATTGGTCAAATCCAGATCGTCGAGGTGAATGAAAATATCTCAAAGGCTGTACCATTGTATGGGAATCAACTTGAAAAATCTATATGTATTTGTAGATAATGCTGTCATATGTAAGAGAAAAATATAGTCTTAAATAAAATCAAGTGTTTGTATGCGTTGGAAAGGAAAAAGGACGTGAAATTTCATATATTGGTTCCAGCGCTAAAAATAAGCTTGAATATGGCGTATGAATTATTAATATATCCTTAATCTGCCATAGATTTTCCAGACATTTTTTGTATATTTTAAATATAATGCCATCACCCCAATCTCAGAATAGTTGGTATCAGTATAGGTTTGATTGAATAAAGCAAGTGCATGTTTTGAGTTAACAGGATCAATAAGATACGTTGTAGGGAATATTTCCATTATTTTTTTGGGGTTGCCAGAAAATACCCTTGACTGGGAGCTTTTCAAAATTTTCCAGTTCAGTTTAATGGGCGGCGCATTTAGCTTATAAAAGTATATTAAATCTTTAACATACAGTTGCATATAGGCATCAATATCTTTTTGATGCCATGCAGCCTCCCATTGTTTCACAAAGGATAATAATGTTTGAAAGTGCGAGCCGGTTTTATTTGCCTGATGGCTTCTATACGCAATAACTGGAATAACATTCGTAATTGGATCAATTTTTTGCCATAATTCATCTGCCAGTGTCGTTTGAAACTTGTAATGATCCGGATGGAACAAAACAGGTTTATTTTTGTACCTGCTAAGAATGTAAATCCCTTCAGGAAGGTTAACACTTATTTGTGCCTGTTTAATCAGGTTGGGCTGGCCATTTACGCCTTTCAATACATTTAATTGCTTGACATCCAATGAGATCATTGCCAATCTTTTATCTGAAGGCAAAGAAAGGATAGTGTGGTGCATGGCGCCTTTTTTGCCAGATGATAACGCATTTGTATTATTTGGCTTTTCTATACGATCTGATTCATTCGTTGGTCTGGGTGGTTGTGAACTTACTTTCGGTGGCGGCGACTGTTGTGATTGATGTGTTTCATCTTTTATATGCAAGCGCCTGTCATCTGTGGTACGGGTTAGGCCTTTTTGAGATGACACGTCATGTTTTGCGGGTAATGCCTGTGAATTAAACAACTTTTCTTTTTGAGGAGACGCCCCCTTTTTTGTTAATGTTCGTGTATTGGTCAACTCTTTAGGAATTGATGGTTTCGTTTGATTCAACGTGATGGGCTTTGGATTATCATGAAATGACGTTTCCAGGGTGTTCGTTAGATTCTGTGCGAACTGAATACTATTTGATTCAACCCGATGAGGTGTTGTAAGAGAATCAATCGAGGTTGCTGTATACATTTTTTCATTTTCCAAAACATATGCGCCTTCCTCAATTTGGAACGATCCTGAATGTGTACCGGTCAATCCGATAAAGTCAGGTTTGCCCTGCCATACAACCATTCGATTGATATCCGGTGATAACACAATAAAGTAACTGTTTTTTGTAAACAGAGACTTTATGGGTAACTTATTCAAACTCAAATACTGAGATGATTGAATCAACTGACTGCCAGGTTGATCAATTTTTTGTTTTTCGGGAAATTCGGTCTTTTTTTGTTTATCTGGTGCCAATGATTCAGAAATTTTTTGTTTGGGGGTTGTCTTTATTTTTGATGGCTTTGAATGCGTTGACTGAGTGATTGCGACTGAATTATCAACAGTTGTGTTACTTTTTGGTTGTTCAATTGGTTTGGGTAAACTTTTTTCAATGGTTATTTCAGATTTGTCTGAAATGCCAGATATTAAATAGATACAAGCCATAAGAAATATCAACGCAACAGATACAACACATATTCTTTTTTTTATAACATGACTGGAACGTTTATTATCCTGAAAACTTCTGAAAGCCTTTTTCACATGATCACTTCCTATTTCACGTGTATTTTCAGTAAAAGCAGCCATCAGTGTCCGTTCACAAAGGATATTTATCTGACGCGGCACACCTTGACTATATTTATATATTTGATTAACTGTTTGTTCAGAAAATAATGATGGCGCTGATCCTGATTCACTTGCAATGCCGAGACGATGATATATATAGCTGGCAACGTCATATTTTGTCAAAGGGGCAAGGTGATAGCGAATACTGATACGATTGTCGATTTTCTGTAATACTGGCGTTTGCAATCGTTGTCTTAATATCGGTTGTCCAATCAATATGACTTTTATCAGATGCTTCTTTTCAGTTTCAAAGTTAGATATCAAAGATAATTGTTCTAATGCATCATTTGACAGACTGTGTGCATCATCAATGACGACAATAGGTACGATATTATTGTTATTGAGGTTCTTCAGGTGTTCATAGAACAGTCGAAATAATTTTTCTCCAGTATATTGTTCAAAAATACTTTCATCCATATCACAATCAAGTGCAATGTGAACCAGTAAATCCTGTGGGGTTATTTTGGGATTGATAATTAATGAAAGTTTTATTTTATCACCAGCGATCTGATTTAAAAAGGTTCGTACAGTGATTGATTTACCAATACCTGGCTCTCCGGTTATTTCAACAAATGCATCGTCTGATTCAAGGCAATAATATAAGTGTTGCATCAGTTCTTTATGAACTGTACTTCCAAAAAAATAATCGGTGTCTGGGCTTTGTCGGAACGGTTTATCATTCAGCCCAAAAAAATTATTATAATTCATGATGTTGTCCTGTTGTCCGGTTCCATTTATTATAAAATTACATTTACGATTATAAATGAGTATGGTCATTTTTTAATATATCTTGTTATATTTATTGCGTCAAATGTTTTACAAATTTTTGAAGCTGCTTTTTTCTTGACAGAACGATTTTTCTTTTTTACAAATTTAATAAAGATAAGTTCTGAAAAGAATTATTGTTTTAGTCAGACAGGTTTTTAATTCTGTTGGACAGGTTTGACTTTCAAAAATTTGGTATCAGTAAAAATGAATCATATCCTATGGGTGCCAAAAATTTTGCGATAAACTCCAATCAAAAGAGATGTGCCAAATGCGAAAAACAATTAAATCAAGTTCATACGTTTTCATTATTGTCATATGCTTTATATCTGCTTGCCAACCATTGAAAAAAAACGAGACGTTACTTCACACAATAACTGGCAACATACAAACTGATGTGTATCCAGAAATATTATTTCAAAAAACACTTGACGATATTCATTTGCCTTTGACAATTTCAACTGCATTACATCTGGCAATCCAAAACAACCCAGACGCCAGAATTGCATTGACTCGAATTGAGCAAGCTCGAGCAAAGATTCGGGCCGCAAAAGCATCGCTATATCCATCAATCAATTTTTACACAGAATTTGTAAATGGTGAAACCCCTTCAGGGTATTTGTTTAAGACCATTGACCAGAGAAAATTGCCGCCCAATACAAATTTTAATAATCCAGGCTGGTTTGAAAACTATGAAACGGGTATTAAAGTTCATTACAACCTTTTTAGTGGTGGCCGCATGATTCTTCAACAAAAAATGGCGCAGGAAGGAGAAAAAGTGGCACAAATGGATAAAGTTGCAGTTGAAAATGAGCTGATGGCATCAGTGGTCAATGCGTATTATGATACTTTGGCGGCACAGGATTATGTAAACATTGCCAGAGAATCAGTGTCAACTGTCGAAAAACAGCTTCGTCTGATGAAAGTTCGGTTTGATGCCGGCGGCGCGCTAAAATCCGATGTCCTCAGTCTTGAAGTTCGCCTGGCACAGGCAAAAGAGATCCTGGTGCAAAGCGATAATCAACATCAGACAACACTTGCTGTTCTGGCCAATTTGTTGGGTTTTTCACCTGACAGGCCGGTTACACCATCAAAAAAATCTGACCTGACAATTAGTATCCCGGAAAGCTATACAAAAGGGTTTCAAACAGCGCTTGAAAAACGCCCGGAAATTCAAAAAATTAAAAAGCTGCTCCATCAAGGAAAGATGGGAATTCATGCAGCAAAAGCCGGATTGTTGCCCCAGGTCAATTTATTTACCCATCATTACTATGATGCATGGAATATGGGATATCATTCCAAACGTCGCAACTGGACAGCCGGGGCCCTGCTCAACTGGAATATTTTTGATGGCCTTCACACGCAATCCCAAATCGATAAAGCAACGGCCATGCATGCCGAGTTTATTGAGTCTTATCGAAAAACGATACTCAATATCCGACTGGATGTTAAAAATGCGTATCTCAATCTTAATGCTGCAAATGCACGTCTCAGTGTGGCTCAGAGCAGTGTTGAAAATGCAAGGGAATCTTTTAATCTGGTCAAAAAACAGTATGAAGGCGGATCTGTCAATATCACACGATATCTTGAAGCGGAACTGGATCGCAATCGTTCAAGAATTCGTGCAACTGCTGCATTTTATGATTGTGAAAAGGGACTTGCAAACATTGCCAGAGCGATTGGAATATGGAGATCGTTTATTGCAACAGATAACTGATTATTGGGGAAGTATATATTCCCCAATCTACCATGATTTCGCTCCGATTGTTTTTCTTAGCCCTGAAAGGGCAGCAACATACCAGCCCAGGGCAGCGCCCTGGGTAAAAATCAAGCAAGTTTTTTAGCCCTGAAAGGGCGTTACATGTTTTATCTGACTTTTTATGTAGCGCC
>Ga0272440_1003246_pt1 | contig 12237 bp, 12 predicted proteins | sample SSMMMBAug17_FD_192440 | JGI IMG/M metagenome (GOLD analysis project Ga0272440, IMG submission 192440) | Marine sediment archaeal communities from Little Sippewissett salt marsh, Falmouth, MA, United States - SSM-MMB-Aug17 | ecosystem: Environmental > Aquatic > Marine > Wetlands > Sediment ... | reverse complement strand
GCCTCCCGTAGGAGTCTGGACCGTGTTTCAGTTCCAGTGTGGCTGATCATCCTCTCAGACCAGCTAACCATCGTAGCCTTGGTGAGCTTTTATCTCACCAACTAGCTAATGGTACGCGGACTCACCCTTAAACGGTAGCTTACATGTAGAGACCACCTTTAATTCATACTCTTATAAAATATGAATCATATCCGGTATTAGCATCGCTTTCGCAATGTTATTCCCGATTTAAGGATAGATTATCCACGCGTTACTCACCCGTACGCCACTTTACTATCTCCTGCAAGCAGGAGAGTTCTCGTACGACTTGCATGTGTTAAGCACGCCGCCAGCGTTCATTCTGAGCCAGGATCAAACTCTCAAATTATAAATATTTGAATTGTTAAATTCTCAAAGTTATTTTAGGAGCCTACCTGCATTCACTATTTAGTTTTCAATGATCAAATTCTTGTTATCAAATTATTTCAACAAAATAACTCTTATCCAACCATTTTTTATATAAAGATTGGTTAAGCTTTATTTCGTTAATTGATAAAAAGTAATATAATTTATTTTAGAACATTTGTCAATGATTTTTTTTTTGTTAGCGATTTTTATTTGAAATCTGCTAAACTGTTTTTCAACCATTGATAAGAAGTAATATACATCTTTTCTGTTTATTTGTCAAACTATTTTTTAATAATTTGTTTCCAAACATATCAAATGATATTTTTTCTTGCCAGCTCGCAAGGTTAATTCATCATTAATAAAAAGCTCTCGTGTAATGTTCAAATGAATATCATTAATTCGTGCGTTGTTGATATATGCACCGCCCTGTTTAATCAAACGCTTAGCGGATGCTCTTGATTCACAAAGACCAACGTCATTAAATAACTCGAAACACGGAATTCCTTTGTTTATTCTCTCCAAAGAAATATTTGTTTTTGGCATATTGCTTTGCGCCAATGCTTCTTGATGATGAATCAAGCTTGATGGTATCAACATTTTTGGGATATCCCGCAGACCAAACATCTCTTGCGCTGCAATGTAAGCATTCCTGGCTTCTTTTTCTCCATGCGCAATTTTTGTCGCTTCATAGGCTAATATCATTTTAACCGGGTTTAAAGATTCAGCTTCCAAGTCTTTTATAGCATTTATCTCATCAACAGACAAAAAGGTAAATAGCAACAGAAATCGTAATACATCTGCATCATCCGTATTTACCCAAAATTGAAAATAGTCATAAGGACTTGTCTTTTCTTTATCCAGCCAAATTGCCCCCTTGGCTGTTTTTCCCATTTTTGCACCAGAACTAGTTGTTATCAAAGGAAATGTAATACCGTATGCTTGAACATTTCTTTTTCGCCGGATCAAATCAATGCCAGCAACAATGTTTCCCCATTGATCATTTCCTCCTAACTGTAATACGCATTGATGTGTATTATATAAATGGAGAAAGTCATAAGCCTGCAATAACATATAGTTAAATTCGATAAAGTTTAAGCCTTCGTCTGTATCCAGTCGCATGCGATAACTTTCAGCTTTTAGCATACGATTGACACTAAAACAACGACCTATATCTCTTAAAAAAAATATATACTGTAATGATTTTAACCAATCGGCATTGTTAACGAGTTTTGCTTTATCATTTTCAAATGATATAAAACGCGATAGCTGTAATCCAATGGCATTAACATTAAATTCAATATTATCTTCAGAGAGCATTTTGCGCAATTCAGTTTTCCCACTTGGATCGCCGATCATTGCGGTTCCACCACCAACTAAAGCGACAAGTTTATGATCGTAGCGTTGTAAATGTGCCATCGCCATTATTGGAACGAGACTGCCTACATGCAAACTATCTGCAGTTGGATCAAATCCGATATAACAGGAAATTTTTTCATTTGAGAGCAAACGCTCTAATTCCTGGTTATGTGTGGCTTGTTCAATAAAACCACGTAACTTTAGTTCCTGGAATACATTTTCCATTGTTTTTTCCAAGATGTTCTTATTTACTGGCATACCCAACAGACCGTGTTTCACGTATGACGGTCACCTTGATCTGTCCGGGAAAGGTCAGTGATTCTTCAATTTTTTTGGTAATGTCTCGATTGAGCAATACGGCTTCCTCGTCTGAGATAATCGCACTTTCAACCATAATTCGGACTTCCCTGCCGGCTTGAATGGCATATGAACTTGCCACGCCTTTAAAGCTATTGCAAATCTTCTCAAGATCCTCAAGACGCTTGATATAGCTTTCAAGCATTTCACGTCTTGCACCAGGTCTTGCACCTGATAAACCATCGGCGGCTTGAACTAATAATGCGAGCACAGATGCCGGTGGAATATCTTCGTGATGTGCTGCGATGGCATGTACCGTCTTATACGATTCCCCGTATCGCTTAGCCAATTTTGATCCTGTCAGTGCATGCGGTCCTTCAACCTCGTGGTCAATTGCCTTTCCTAAATCATGCAATAATCCCACTCTTTTTGCTTGCTTGACATTCAGCCCCAACTCCGCAGCCATAATCCCACATAAAAAGCCAACTTCAATGGAATGCTTCAAAACATTTTGAGCATAACTCGTTCTGAATTTCAGCCGTCCCAGGTATTTAATTAGCTCAGAATGAATACCATGTACGCCTAAATCAAATGCAGCTTGTTCACCCGCCTCTCTAATGGCATCGTCAACTTCGTTTTCAACCTTCTTGACAATGTCTTCAATACGAGCCGGGTGAATACGGCCATCTGAAATAAGCTGATTTAATGATATTCTAGCAACTTCACGTCTAATTGGATTATAGCCGGATAAAATCACAGCTTCAGGGGTATCATCAATAATTAAATCTATTCCGGTTGCCGCTTCAAGGGCCCGGATATTTCGACCTTCACGACCAATAATTCGGCCTTTCATGTCGTCATTAGGTAATTGTACCACAGAAACAGTATGCTCTGCAACATATTCTCCAGCATATCGCTGAATTGCTGTGGCAATTATTTTTTTAGCTTTTTTATCTGCTTCTTCCTGTGTCTCAGTTTCAATACGTTTTATGAGTTTTGCGCCTTCATAACGAGCTTCATTCTCCATCGCTTTAATTAAATGTTCTTTTGCCTGGTCCACAGTCATTCCTGAAATTCGTTCCAGCAGTTTTTTCTGCTCTTCGATCATTTCATTCAATTTACGTTCATTTTTTTCATGCTCGCCTAGTTTCTTGTTATATAACTTTTCTTTTTGAAAAATTTCCTGACTCCGCTGTTCATTTTTTTCATGCTTTTTTTCAAGATTTTCCTCTTTTTGCATCAAACGCTTTTCAACTCGTTTTAGTTCCGTTCTTGTCTCCAATGTTTCAGCATCAAACTGACCTTTCATTTTATAAAGCCGATCCTTTGCTTCAACCTTGGCTTCCTTTATAATAGTTTCTGAACGTCTGTATGCATCATTTATTATATTCGCTGATTCATCCTCTGCCATTCGTATTTTTTGTGCATATAATCGGCCTTTTGCCCAGTATGCAACGCCAAATCCAATGACAAAGCCAATCAGACTCATAGATATGGTATATTCATTCATTATATCACATCAACTGTCAATTGTTTGGTTAAAATGCCATAATTAAGCACTTATTTTCGTTAGAAATAGACCCAATTAAAAAGCAGGTTTATTTCTGTGAATTTACGTTGACGATTACTGGATATTAAAACTGGTAAGTTATGCGAGTCATTCATTTCGACATTACTTAACAACACCCATCGTAATTCCTTAGGAATGAATGACAGTTTGCTTTAAATTCTTTTTGGATGACAAATATACGTATCATGGCGGTAATGGCAATGAAGATTTGTTGTCTACAATTTACAATTTCTTCACCCCATAGGATCAAGCTATATAATAAAAGGAGCAGTGTTAGCTCCATATATAATCTTACTATCATTCTTAAAATCTTAATATCTTTTACGTTCAACGCTTTTTCTAATAGCACGACAATCATTTCTTTGATTTTTTTCCAAAGTCGAAAAAAAAGACTGTCAGGTTATGAAAAAGCCCCCGCAAACTTGCCGTGTTGACAAACCTTTTGAACCTATTTTATAAGGTGGGCACCCTGTGATATCTTCGGGATTCCATAATAAAATTGATGGAATACACACTTGATATCAGTGACGGCCCCCTAAAATATCGTGTTGGAACAAAGAATCTTATCAATCACCAACAGTACAGGGGCTTATTGAAACTGAATATTTTTTCTTATAAATTTAAATTATTATAATATTATATTTTATCTGACTTTTATGTCATGCCAGTTTCATTTGTTCATTAATTGTTCGTTATTATATTGTGAATCAAAAATTTGTCAATGTTTTTCTTGAATAAGTGCTTCAATTTTATGTAGTTGCTCAATGGTATTGATTCCTAAAACATTATTTGCATCTTGATTAAGCATCACACCCACCCGGTAGTTTTTCTGAATTCCTATAGGAACGATATCAGTCAGGTAGAACTCATTCTGTGTATTATCGTCTGATAATTCATTCAAGGTCTCATCAAGTATGGAACAAGAAATACAATAAATTCCAGAGTTTACCATATTAATTTTTTTTTGATCATCTGTGGCATCAGTTTCTTCGACTATTTTTTCTATAAATCCATTATCATCTAAAACAATTCGACCATAACCATAAGGATCTTCTTGTTCAACGGCCATGACCGTAACATCATTATCCTCTTTTCTATGAACATAAATAAGATCATTAATTTTGTCAGGTGAAATCATGGGTACATCACCGCACAGAACGACGACCGACTCTATCTCAGATGAAATCATCGGTAACGCACACTGAAGCGCATGACCGGTGCCACGTTGTTCGTCCTGTAATGCAAAGGACACGTCAAGGTATTTTTTTTCTATTGTTTTTTTGACTTCCTGAGCCTGATGTCCAACGACAACAATTGTATTGGGAGTTACCCTTTTAGCTGCATCTATAACAAGCAATATCATGGGCTTTCCACAAATATGATGTAAAACTTTAGCCTTCGAAGAACGCATTCGCTTGCCTTTGCCTGCGGCTAAAATGATGATGCATATATTTTTCATACGCGTTGATCCTTTTAGTAAGGGATTGATCATTGTATTTTAAGAAACAATCATGAAAAATTTTTCAATATATTTGATTGTAAAAAAAAAAAGAAAGGCAGACCAATTTGATCTGCCCTTCTATATTCAAAAAAAGCGATATAAACCGAATTTTCGATTATTGATTATGTTAAAATACGCTCAACAATCATCCTTAATTTGATCTCTAATCATTCTACTTCAGCAGTTTCTTTTGCATTTTCAGCCAGTATGGTCACTTTATCCGGTAATGCTTCAGCAAATCCTCCGAATACATCAAGTTGATGTTCTGCGCCGTTTGCATCCCTGTATTTCAAGGTACCATCTTTCAAGGTCGTAATAAAGGATGTATGACCGGGCAGTACACCAAATTCACCCAGAGAACCTGGCGCCATAACGATTTGAGCGCGTTCACTCACCACATTTTTTTCGGGGGTGACCACTTCAAGTAAAATATTATCAGCCATATTGCCCTCAATAATTTATTCAGCATTAAGCGGATGTTTTTATTCTTACATCACACTTAATGCATTTATGATTTATTCTGCGTTTTTCACGCGCTCAAGTACCTCTTCAATACCACCCGCCATATAAAAAGCCTGCTCAGGAACATCATCATGAACGCCCTCAACAATTTCTTTGAAGGCCTTGATTGTATCCGCAAGCTTGACATACTTGCCTGCTTTTCCGGTAAAGTTTTCTGCAACGTGGAATGGTTGAGATAAAAATCTTTGGATTTTTCTGGCGCGAGATACAGTCAATTTATCTTCATCAGATAACTCCTCAACCCCCAGGATCGCAATAATATCTTGAAGTTCTTTATACTTCTGAAGTGTCTGCTGAACTGTTCGTGCGACCTTGTAATGTTCATCTCCCACAAAACCTGGATCCAAAATTCGAGAGGTCGAGTCAAGTGGATCCACTGCCGGATAGATACCCAGTTCTGCAATTTGACGAGATAAAACAACAGTCCCATCTAAATGAGCAAATGTTGTTGCAGGTGCAGGGTCAGTGAGGTCATCAGCCGGAACGTAAACGCATTGAACGGCCGTAATCGAACCTTTGGTGGTTGATGTAATTCTTTCTTGAAGCGCGCCAAGATCAACAGCTAAAGTCGGTTGATAACCAACCGCTGATGGCATACGCCCCAACAAGGCAGAAACCTCAGAACCCGCCTGAGTAAATCGGAAAATATTATCAATAAAGATCAAAACATCCTGACCTTCAACATCCCGATAATACTCTGCACATGTTAGAGCAGATAAAGCAACACGTGCTCTTGCGCCGGGTGGTTCAGTCATCTGTCCATAGATTAAGGCAGCTTTGGGGAGAACGCCGGAATCTTTCATTTCATGATAAAGGTCATTTCCCTCGCGTGTACGCTCACCAACGCCAGCAAAGACTGAAATACCGCCATGATGCATGGCAATATTGTTAACCATTTCCATCATGATAACGGTTTTCCCAACGCCAGCACCACCGAACATCCCCATTTTACCACCACGTGGAAATGGTACAAGCAGGTCAATAACCTTAACACCCGTTTCCAAAACACGGACAGTGGTATCCTGTTCGGTTAGTTTTGGGGCCTCGCGATGAATTGGCATTAATTTGTCCTGACTAACTGGACCTAAGCCATCAACCGGACGGCCAACCACGTTAAGCACTCGTCCCAAACAGGCTTCACCGACTGGCATCTGAATGGGCGCACCACTATCTTTTACAGGCATGCCACGTACTAAACCATCAGTAACATCCATCGCTACAGCACGGACAACATTGTCACCCAAATGCTGGGCAACCTCAATAACTAGATTATCAGGCTCATCATTAATCGCCGGGTTGCTTATGGTAAGTGCCGTCAATATGGCCGGGAGCTTTCCTGGTTCAAACTCCACATCAACCACAGGCCCCATGACCTGAGTAATCTTTCCAATGTTTTCAGACATCAAAAACCTCCTAATCAAAATTACCCTTTCAGGGCCTCGGCACCGCCTACGATATCCATCAATTCTGTTGTGACAGCCGCCTGACGGGCTTTATTGTAAGCAAGTGTCAAATTATCGATCATATCATTACATGCTTTTGTCGCATTATCCATTGCCAACATTCGTGCAGCGTGCTCGCTGGTTGATGTTTCCAGTAGCGCACTGTAAAGCTGCACAAAAATATTTCGTGGAAGCATATCTCCTAGAACCTCTTCTGGTGATGGTTCACATATATGCTCTGCAACAAAAGATGTTTGTTCATTTTCGTTCTTTTCCGAAGATTCCAGTGGTGGAATCGGAAGAATTTGCTGGATTTCCGGGATCTGTTTTGCCATTCCCATAAATTGGGAATAGATCACATAGACCTCATCATATGTGCCGTCCAAAAACTCTTGAATGAGTTGTTGTCCGGTTGACGATGCAATGGAAAAATCAAATTTTCCGCCCACAACACCGAGATATTCTTTCTGAATCTCGCATTTTTCTTTACGACACCAATCACGCCCTTTTTTGCCGAAATTGGTAAATGTAATTTTAACATCAGGGTATTTTGCAGCCAGTTCATTAACAAATGCCCCTGCTTTTTCAATCAGGTTGGCATTAAAACCGCCGCAAAGCCCTCTATCAGATGTACATAAAACGACATTGACCGATTTGACAGTATCACGTGGGATTAAAAGCGGACTGGCATCATCTTCTGCACGTTCAGCAAGACTTCCCAAAACTTCAGAAAATTTCATTGCATAAGGTCTAAAAGCCTCCATTCGATTTTGCGTACCACGCAGTCTCGATGCCGCAACCATATTCATGGCTTTGGTTATTTGCTTGGTCTTTTTGACCCCTGCAATTTTATTTTTAACATCATTTAAGCTTGGCATCGTTGTTCCGCCTTTATTTCAATAACCCTAAAGAGTTATAAACGTTATCAAACTTTTACTGAATCTGACTTTTGAAATCATTGGTGTATTCACCAATGGCTGTGTTCATCAATTTTTCCAAATCGTCATCAATAGCTTGTTTTTCATCAAGTCCTTTGAAAACATTTGGATATTTATTTTCAATGAACTCATACAAACCTTTTTCATATTCAGTCAATGCATCCAATGGCAGATCATCAAGAAAGCCGTGTGTACCAGCGAACAATATGGAAACTTGCTTTTCCATAGAAAGCGGTTGATACTGAGGTTGTTTCAAGATTTCAACCATGCGGGCACCACGTGTCAACTGTTTTTGTGTTGCGGCATCCAGATCACTACCAAAAGCTGCAAATGATTCGAGTTCCCTATACTGTGCCAAATCAAGGCGAAGAGTACCTGCGACCTGTTTCATGGCTTTTACTTGTGCAGACCCACCCACACGAGATACAGACAAGCCAACATTAATTGCGGGTCTTACCCCTGCAAAGAACAGTCCAGGTTCCAGGTAAATCTGGCCATCAGTAATTGAAATAACGTTTGTAGGAATAAAGGCTGAAACATCGCCCGCCTGCGTTTCAATGATTGGCAATGCAGTCAATGAGCCTGCACCCAGTTCATCATTGAGTTTAGCAGCGCGTTCAAGCAACCTTGAATGGTTGTAGAAAATATCCCCTGGGAAAGCTTCACGTCCAGGTGGTCGTCGCAATAAGAGCGATACCTGACGATATGCCGCAGCCTGTTTGGAAAGGTCATCATAAATAATCAAGGAATGTTGACCTTTATCCCGGAAATATTCGCCAATTGCACAACCTGCATATGGAGCAATATATTGAAGTGTTGCCGGATCACTTGCACACGCGGCAACAACAGTCGTATATTCCATTGCCCCATGATTTTCAAGAATGGATACAACCTGTGCAACAGTTGATTTTTTCTGACCACAGGCAACATAAATACAATATACATCCTTGCCTTTCTGATTGAGAATGGAATCTACTGCAACAGCAGTTTTACCAATCTGTCGGTCACCAATAATCAACTCACGTTGTCCGCGTCCGACTGGTGTCATGGCATCAATTGCTTTTAGTCCAGTATACATGGGTTCATGCACACTTTTTCTAGCAATAACCCCAGGTGCAACCATTTCGACACGTCTTGTTTCATTAGTATCAATGGGGCCTTTGCCATCCAAAGGTTCGCCCACAGCAGAGATAACACGCCCAAGTACAGCTTCCCCAACCGGAACTTCAGCAATACGTCCGGTTCGTTTTACCTGATCGCCTTCCTTAAGCTCTGTGTCATCACCCATAATTGCGACACCAACATTATCCTCTTCAAGGTTCAAGGCCAGGCCCAATATATTGCCTGGGAACTCAACCAATTCAAGAGCCATAGCCTTTTCAAGGCCATAGACACGAGCAATTCCATCACCTACAGACAAAATTGTACCTGTTTCGCTTAATTCAACTTTTTTGTCGTAGTCCTTGATTTGCTCTTTGATAATTTGACTTATTTCTTCAGCTCTGATTTCCATGTTAGATACTTTCACCCCTTTTTATTGATTCTTTCATAGAAAGTAACTGTGTTTTTATACTCCCATCTAAAACAAGGTCACCAATTTTGGCAACCACACCACCAATGAGCCCGGGATCTTGCTCAAAATCAATAATGATTTGTTTACCAGTCATTTTTGACAGGGCCGATCGTATCTGATCAACTGCATCTGAAGAAAGATCTGTTGCCGAGACTAGACCTGCTCGAGCAATACCTTTATACTCGTCAGCAAGTCTCTGGTAAAACTCATTGATGCTATCGATAAAGCTCAAGCGGCGTTTATCGAACAATAATTGTAAAAAAGAATTTATCACCATAGACAGGTCCATTTTTTCCAGAACCTGTGTCAGTATTTTTTTTCGGCGTTCTGCACCGTATAGCGGATTGGCAATTACCTGACGAAATTCATTTTCTCGCGCAATTAATTGCGAAAAATTATTTAATTCGTTGCCATAAAGATCCACCTGATCATTTTCTTTTCCGAGAATTAGCAGTGCTCTGGCATAACGCCTGGAAACGGACATGTTTTTCATTATGCCACCACCTTTTCAGTAAATTCACCAATCAGACGATCTTGGTCTTCATTAGTGATATTGTTCTTGATGATGTTTTCAGCCAGCGCGATGGCTTTTTCCATTATTTCTTCCTTCAATTCATTATTTGCAATGCTAAATTCCTGTTCAATGTTCTTTTTTGCCTGCGCTTGCATTTTTTCAGCCGCTCGTTTGGCTTCATCAATAATCCGCTGTTTGGCAGATTCGCCCTGCTTGATATAATCATCAACCAGTTGTTTGGCTTCATTTTCCATATCAGAAAATTTTTGATTATACTCAGACAGTTTTTTTTCGGCTGCAGATTTCTCAACTTCGAGAGCTTCAAGCTCATTTTTAATTTCTGAAATTCTTGAATTCAAAGCCTGTGATGCAGGTTTTTTTAGAAGCAAAAACAAGGCCACCACAAGAACCAAAAAATTCATGACACGGTATGTATCTGTTGAGACCCATGTTTTTTCCGCATGTGCATCATGGGAATCGTGAGAGTCATGCCCTCCTGAAGAAGCCATTACCATGCCACAGAACGCAATCATAAAAATTGCCGCAATAACCAGAGATCGTTTTTTAGTGAAGCGCCATTTTATCATGCAAGTGCCCTCCCCAATATTTTTTGACCAATGGCCTGCGCAAAGGATTCAATTTCTTCCGCAAGCTTCATTTTGGCTTTGCCGACATCGTTTTGAATGCGTTGCTTGATCTGTTCCATCTCTTTCATCGCTTTTTGGTTTAGCTCGGAAATCAGTGTTCTTTCATGTGCTTCCGCTTCCTTTATCAAGGCATTTTTTTGTTCCAGGCCTTTTTGACGTGCTTCATCCAGTCCTTTTTCATAGTTTGTTTCACTGGCTTCGGCGTCAGCGTTGCACTTCTGAACAATTGATTCCAGATTTTGTATATTTTGCTTTCGTTCCTTTAAAATGCTTCTAATCGGCTTATACAAAATCATATTCAGGAGCCAAATAAGCAACAAAAAGTTAATGATTTGGATAAACACAGAACCATCAACACTTACCATTATATCGCCCTCCTGTTTATTAATAAATAAAAATTATTGCATCAGATAAACTCGAATCGTATACCATTGTATTTTATTTATGTCAAAGAATTTTTTAAAGATTAGTGCGCTGTAAAAGCGAACTCACCTTTTCCAAGAATATCATGAAGATGCAGTATTCCTTGAATGATTAAATCATCGTTGACAATGGGAAGAATCGTTATTTGATGTTTTTCCATCAGGTTTAGCGCAATAACAGCTGGCTGATCTGGATGTAATGTTCTGGGATTCTTAATGAGAATTGAATTTATGGACATCTCTAATATATCCTTCTGTTCTCCAAGACAGCGCCGTATATCACCATCTGTAATAATACCCAATAGTTTTTTATCCCCATCAACAACAAAGACAGCTCCTAAAGATTCTCGATTCATTTCTTTTATTACGTCTGTCATGCTTGCATTCTCATAGACAAGTGGCAGACGATCATCAGTAAGCATCAAATCTTGTATTTTCATGGATAAACGTTGCCCTAAATTGCCGCCAGGATGAAATTTTTTAAAATCTGATGATTTAAAATGATGCTTATTAATCAGTGCAACCGCAAGCGCATCACCCATCGCCAAGGTAGCAGTCGTACTGGTTGTTGGTGCCAGACCCATTGGACAGGCTTCTTTGGGAATACCAATATCGATGACAATATCACTCAACCGCGCTAAAGTTGATGTCATCCCGCCTGTAAATGCAATTAATTTGCACCTCATTTCACGAATGATTGGCAACAGATTGTTTAATTCTCTTGTTTCACCACTATACGAGATCGCCAAAAAAACATCATGTTCATCCAACATTCCAAGATCACCATGCATGGCCTCAACCGGATGAAGAAACAACGAATGCGTCCCTGTACTGTTAAGGGTTGCGACAATTTTTTGTCCAACCAGCCCTGACTTTCCAATGCCACTAATGATCAATCGACCCGAGCATTGGTTGACAGTTTCAACCATATCTACAAAAGATTGATCAATTTTGTCGATAAGACCAAGCAATCCCTCGGCCTCAATTTTCAATACCTGTTTGGCTTGTTCTATGATCATAATTATACCTGTTTAAAAATTTCCTCATTTATATATGCGAATATCGCAT